>Ga0214544_1001900_pt1 | contig 44025 bp, 27 predicted proteins | sample CNSS3metaG_FD_160074 | JGI IMG/M metagenome (GOLD analysis project Ga0214544, IMG submission 160074) | Root nodule microbial communities from cowpea collected in UCLA plant growth center, Los Angeles, California, USA - CNSS3 | ecosystem: Host-associated > Plants > Roots > Nodule | place: USA...
CGAATTTGTTATTTTATGTTATTCATATGAATGAATTAAAAGATTCTCCTTAGTTATCATCGGATTAATTGATTTAAGCTAAGGGTGTGTTCTTCACCCTTCGTCGCATCTTACACAATGGTCAATCGACAACCACATGTGAACAAAATTGAAAATAATTGTCACATGACTTTACGTAATCTTTCTTGAAAATAAAGTCACAAAGTCGATGATCTGAGAATTTTCCCTTTTCAAATGCGGATTTATGCAGGATGCGAACTTAAATGAGTGTGCACTTAAGCGAATGTTTACTATAATGTCAATACTAATACTAAGGCTAATATTAACGATAATAATCTATAATTATATATAAAGATATACATCAACAACAAAACAAATAAAAATGACAAATAATTCAAATATGATTCCATAGTAGATTAAATTAAGATTTGTATCTAACTTTAATAATAATAATAATAATAATAATAATAATAATAATAATAATAATAATACCATTATAATAATATCTCCTAGTGATAAAAATAATAATAATACAACAACTACATATATAAAGAGATATACATTTTTTGTGTCTCTTTTGTTTTTACAATTTTATTTTCTTAATTATTATTTTTTAAATTTAAATAATTATTCATAATAAAAAAATATTTGTTACTTTTATCATTTTACTAATTTTAGTAACTATATTTTTAATTTAAATAATCACACACATAAAGAGATAAAATGAACAAATAAAAAATACAAGTAATTGAGATATGATCCCATAGTAAATAAATGTAAAATGTGTGTCTAACTATAATAATAATAATAATAATGATAATAACAATAATAGTTAATAATAATAATAACACTAAAATAATATCTCGTACAGATAAAAAAATAATAATAATCCAACTTCATATATAAAGAAATAAACATCTTTGATGTCCTTTTTTGTTTTTTTAATTTTATCCCCTTAATTATTATATTTTAAATTTAAATAATTTTTTAATTTTTATTATTTTACTAATTTTAGTAACTATTTCTTTGAATTGAAATAATTGTTCAAATATAAGGATAAATGAACAACAAAATAAATAAAAATGAGAAGTAATTGAAACATGATTCCTACATAATAAGTAAAATGTATATCTAACCATAATAATAAAAACAAAAATAATAATAATAACTATTATAATAATTATAGTTCTTATTAATAATAATAACAATAGTAGTAATATAATAATAGAAATAATTATAGTTAATAAATGATAATAATAATTATAGTTGGTAATAATAATGATCATAATAATTATTGTTTGTAATAATAATTATAGTTAATAATAATACTAATAATAATAATTAAAATTATAGTTAGAGCTGATAATAATATTAATAATTATAGTCATAAATGATAATAATAATAATAATAATAATAATAATAATAATATAAAAATAAAATAATAAATATCATGAAAATTGGGTTATATTGATGTAAATGTTATTATTAAAGTAATAAAGTCGTAAATTCAGTTTTAAATATAATAAATAAAATTGATATAATATGGTACAGTCAATTGATTTTACGAAATAATTATAATAGTCTATTATCCATGCATGTACGCACAATGTTTTTATTTTTTATTTTCATTTCAAATATTTTTAAAATAATAATATAATTGTTATTATATTGATTTAACCATTAAACATATTAATAATAATATTAATATAAATTGTAAATTGTAAAATTTTTAAAAAGATTAAAAATGTATTTAACAAAAATATTTAGTATAATAAAGATTTTTTATAATTATAAAAGCACTTATACTAATAACACCACTATAAATAGTAATAATAATAATAAAATTAATAATGATACCAATCATAACAAACTAATGATAATAATAATGTTTATACTACAAATACTAATGTCAATGTTAATATTAATACTAATGTTAACGATAATAATGATAATTTATAATTATATATAAAAATATACATCAGTAACCAAACAAATAAAAAAGATAAGTAATTCAAATATAATCTAGTAGTTAATAAAATTAAAATGTGTGTGACCTAAAAATTATTTGATCAAATGAAATTGAGAAACACCTATTTAAACAAGTAGAGAGGGTGAGCTAATAGTATAAAACATATATATAATTCAAATATAAAAGCACACACACATCAAAGGAACTCTCTCCTTTGATCTCAAGCCACATGGTCACTACCAGCCTCATGATAACATAAGGACTCTCCATCATCAGTCAACAACAAGTAATTTGCTGAATGTGATGAGGCTTAATAACTCTATTGGATCTCCTCAACTGTCGTGTCTCTTGTACTTCCACTTTTTTCCTACAAGATCGTCTTCTGTAACATCCTCTAACACTACTTTTTCCTTCTCTATTACCTTCTTTTCAGTTTCAATATTTGCCTCAAGTTTGTCCTTATACATTGCATTTTTTTAATGTAACATCTCTACTTCTAATGACCTTTTAATTTTGATCATCCTAAAAGCGATATCCTATATCCTTTACTCCATAGGCAATGGAAAGGCACTTTCTTGCTTTCAGATCAAGTTTGTCCCTGTCAGCATCTCTAGCACGAACATAAGAAACACAACTAAATACTTTTAAGTGAGAAAGACTTACATCCTTGCATTGCCATTTCTCCTCATGCTCATTGTTTCTGCCTAAAAGGTCTTTGGTAACCCTACATGAATTCTCATATTCTTTGCCTTCTCATTCAAGGTTCTGAAACTAGATTTCCCTTCACCACCTTCTTTTGGCCGTCTCCAAATATAACTCAATATCCTTGAACATCCAACATGCCTACAAAGATTAACATTCTCTTGAGTCCTAGAACATATATAACATTCTTCAATTTCTAAACTATACTAGTAAAAGTTCTAAGATTTATATCTCCCATGCCTGCAATGTCTAAAGCTTCACCATCTACAAGACGAACTTTGCCAAAATTTCCAGTTTTGAAATTTTTTATCAAGTCATTTGAAGGAGAAGCTTGGAACGATGCTCTAGAATCCATGATCCAGGATTCAAACTTGCTCTCAACACAATAGATCAATGCATCATCAATATCTTATTGTGCTTACATTCACTGTGTTGTCATGCCTCTGTTTTTAGTAACAACAAGAGTAGTACATTGGTTTCTAAAGTGGCCATTCTGTTGACAATTCCAACATGTAATATCCTTGCAAGTTTTGAACTGTCCTTGCTTCTTTGACTTTGATTTGCCACGTCTAGAACCTTACCCTCTTTCAGGCCTTCTACCTATACTTTCAGTGCTTAATAAGGAACCTGTTGATTCTTCGACGTTCTTTCTACGAACATCCTCACTAAGGATTAATCCCTAATGCCTTCAAATGTTAATTTTGTAGTCTCAAATGTATTGGCTATTACCGTGAGAATTCCTGACCAACTACTAGGCAACAAAGATAGCAACAACAAGGAATTAAATTCGGTCACATAATCTATAACACTAGTACCTTCTCGCATCTTCATATTAACTAACTATTGAATCAAGAATACCTTGTTTGATGTCGATGGATTTTCATACATGTTTGGTATTGCCTTTATCAAACCATATGTCATCTTTTCATTGATAATATTGTAAGCAACATTCTTCGCCAATGTTAATCTGACGACGCCCAAAGCCTGTTGATCCAGAAACTCCAATCTTCCCGAGACATAGTTCTTGTTTTATTCTCAAACAAAGGTTGGTACAACTTCTTCTAATACATATAATTCTTAATCTGCATCTTCAGAATTTGAAATCACTTCCGTTTCAAACGTGTCAATCTTCACTTTCTTGTCTTTTGCTATTTCTCTCTCTCGCCTGAATCCTTAAGTTCTTGATACCAATTGTTGGGGATTGCAAACACACACACACATGAAAAATTACAAGACAAAAGTAAAATAACAAGAGCACAAAGGATTTACGTGGTTCCGTCAAAATGACCTACGTGAAACATAAAAATTATATCTAGTTTTGTTTGAATATATTTTAAATCAAACGAAATTAATTTTTGTGGTTTGATTTGGAATAGTTGTGTGGTTTAATCGTATAATGTTTTATTAATACATGTATTTAGCTTATTTTTTTTAACATTATAATGAACAATTTGATTATCTTTTTTACTATAATAAAATATTTGTTTACTTTTATCTTGATATATCATTATGCATTCAAAAATTCATTACGCATATTTTACTACAAAAACTTTTTTTATTTGTGACAAATTTTAATAATAAAAAATAATTAGTCATTATAGTGACAAATTTAGATATCAATTTATAAACTAAAAATTATTGATAACTTTTTAGATACCAATTTATTAACTAAAAATTATTGGTAACTAAAATAGTTTCTAAATTGGTTTCTAAATTAGTCACTATAGTGAACTGATATCTAAATTGGTCATTAACATTAGCTACCAAGGTTTTGTATCTACCAAACAAATTGGTCTCTTAATTTGTATCTAAATTTGTCACTAATGGGACAAATTTAGAAACTCATTTTGATTTTTTAGTTAAAACCTTGGTAGCTAATGTAAATAACAAATTTAGAGACTAATTCACTATAATGACCAATTTAGAATTTATTCTAGTTATCAATAATTTTTTTTATAAACTGGTCACTTAATGACTAGTTATATTTTACCTTAAAATTGGTATTATCTTTCCTTTTGATGGACAACTAGAATAGAATAAAACGTAGTGGCATAAGGGGTGTTTACACGTTTATAACAAAGGATAAATAAATAAGGTGATTATGATCATGTTATATTTATAGATTGTGACATAAATGTCATATGTAAACACATGTATAATAAATGTAAAACATTTAAAGTTAGAGCCATCAAAACGGGGCACTCGGCCCGACCCGACCCGACCTACCATGGATTGGTGAGTTAAACAGATTGACTCATTGGTTCACTGAATTAAAAAAAATACAATTTTTTTGTCCCAAAAAACTAAATTATAATTATGATTAAAATCTAAATAAACTTCGATACAATCCAAAATAATGTTCTATCCCAAATACAAACCAAAATCACAAAAATATTAGGTATGCATTTTCCAAACCAATAAGTTGGCTAAAAAATAATAGCCTAACCCAACCCAAATATAAAAAAGTTGTCTAATCCTTTATTTGCGAGTTGGTTGGTGAGCCAACTCGGGTCACCATGGGTTCAACCTGGGTGAGTCGGGTTCTTAGTAGGCCGGGTCAAAAATTAATCTGTATTAAACTTTGTAAAATAATTTCAACCCAACCTGGCCTGAACCTATGGTGGGCTGAGTTGGCCCACGAATTCTATTTAAAGTGAGTCTTTTTGCACTATTTCCTTCCCATACTTTCATTTTAGTTTAACACTTTTGTCCTCCAAAACTAATAATGTAATAATCATACCATTTGGAAAACTTTTTTTCCTTCGCCTCATTCATACTTTAACCATAATATTTACTCATCACTCACAAATTTATATTAGATACATAAATTTTCCTCTTACACACTTATGTCTTGTATATAAGTTAAATAATATGTACTACAATAATTTTTAAATAATTAATTTTGGTTCAATATGGTTTCGATTGATTCAAATTGAGTTGTGTATCACTGAGACTTTGTAGCTTTTGTAGAGGGTTAACTTTCGAGTTGTCTAATGTTTGAGTTGTCTTGAGTGAAAATTTATTGTGAGAGAAACCTTGAGTTGTAATTTTTTATATTGTTCATTCCTTAATGGACGTAGGAGTTCATTAATACTTCAGCAAATCATGTTATACTTTGTGTATGTGCTTGTTCTTCTTGTTCCTCTATTTAGCCTTGTAGCATTTTAGCACTTATGGTTATACTGTGTATTCTACTTTGTTTATATGGTATATGTTTCTAAGTGAATTGTGAGTTGTTCCACAACAAACTACTGCGATGAGTGTGGAAACTAAGGCTAACTCAATTTGACAACAATCTAAAAAAATCAATATATTTAAGCATATAATTAACCAATTTTAAATAAATTAATAAATTAATAAATCAACATATCTAAGATACAAAAAATAAATTAACAACATTATAAAAATATAGGCTCATATTAAATGTAAATTTTTAAGCTAATAATAGGAACATGGGAGTGCGAAACGCGAGCAACAATGGAGGAGGATGCAATCCTTGACGCATTTTGGAAAGTTACACAATCCCATCATAATGCAGTACCCTGGAGAAGAATGAAGTACCGTGGACATGAATGACAGTAAAAAACATGAACTTTAGGAATAAAAAACCTCAAGGAAAATGCAAACTCAAGGAAAAACGCAAAAGAAATCAAATGGGGAAGAAAGAAAAACCAACCAGTAGTGTTTGATATTGAGTGGTAGACCACATGTTTGATAGACCTTCAATGAAGCAAACTCATTTCAGTACAATACATAATCATTAGGGTATGCATGTATCTTTTAATGCCCAAAATTCACTAGACGTAAAATTTTCTTCACTTCGTAATTACGGATAGGTAATGTGTTATTTTATGGAAGCATTTCCTTCAGCAACGCCAACAATTTTGTGAAACTTTTGTTGGTCCATCCATTCCATGTTTTTAAACTCAAAAATTCAAAGTCGTTGATAGTCGTGTAAAGTTAGCGCATCTAGGGTACAACTCTTCCTATAAATCAAACTTAAGAGAATCATATAAATGAGCTCTTGCAAAATTTTCTTCACCAACATCAAGTACCATGTCCTCTAAATAATAACTCATCCATTCGTCTACATAATCTGTTCATCGTGACGTCATAGGCTTGTGTAGTAGTTCTCCATGCCAAGTTCAAATTGTATAACTCCTCACTATACCAAGGATGAATGGATGATCACGCATTGTGTCGAAGTCCTGACTTATTTGATTAAGACAACGAACACAAGAACAAAAATATGTCCTGTTCATAGAGATTGTGTGTTCTTGAGCATATTGCAAGAACTCAGAAAAAAACTCCATCAATCTCAAATTTTTAACTCTCACAGGGTGAGATCCTACCCATTCAATTTTTTTTTTATAATTTTCTAACATGTATATAAAGAAGTATAACATCATATATTTGATAAATTTTGGTGGCATTTCGCATTAGTGTTCGAAGTACACAAAGTAAAAGTGATCACTCATGACCACAATCAAATATGTATTCGAAGAACAACACAAAATGGTTTCAACTAAAATTTTATCAAATTTATGCATAAACTTCAATGTACATGTTATAGTAAATTATAATTTTTCCAAACAGTCTGATCGGACAATTCAAGATTTAATATAAACGATTAAAATTTTAATCATTTGTACTAAAACTCAAATGAGAACTAAGGTTCGCTCAATGTTTAACTAAAAAGCACCTAATTTATAAATTCATCAAACACATCAAATAAATTTAAATTAATGCGAAAACCAATATGGTAGATCGAATATCCTTTGGAGAAAATGAGCACCACAAGCATCAATGAAGTAAAATGGAGTGAAAAAGAGTGCAATAGACCTCAATGAATGGAACACTAATAATTGGAATTATTATGTTTTATTTTTTTTTATTTTTATATATATTTTTATATTATTATTATCTTTTCAAATATTTCAAATTTTATTTAATAAATTTGGAAAAGATAAATGTGTGGTTTATATTTTGTAGATAAGTGAAAATCTCAAAGATTTAGGAAGATTATCAACAGAATCAGTAGAGTACTGAATATTAAAAGAATATCAACAAAATCATCCACCAAGTTGGTTACTTCAATTACCAAACAAAATATTTGAAGAATATCTAAAAAATATGGAGTTTCAGAGGATTAAAAGATATATATTTAATATATTCAAGATAATTCAATACAAAGTACAAAGTTGCGGGCCTAGTCCAATTTGAAAAATCTATAAATAAGGCACCTAACAAAGGTGAAAGGAACAACCCTTCTAGTAGACAGGAAACCCCTATTGGGGAAAAAACTCCTCTTTGGGGAGAGATGGAAATATGGCAGAGGTGCATTTTGAAGGCCATAAACATTCATATTCATCATTATTCTAGTATTCAGAATGTTAAAGAGTAGCTAACTCCCTTATTCATGGGGGTTTGATGTCTTGTGGTTGCATAATTGTCCCGTGGCGAAGGTCAAGTGAGCCGAGTCATAATCTAAGTGTCAGATTCCTTGGAAGACAATTGATGAGGGGGAGATTGTTGCATGTGGCATCAATTGTCCCGTGGCAGACAAAAAGTGAGCCGGGTCATAATCGAATCGTGGCGCTTGGGATGTTACATTCTTAAGTAAAAAGAGTTGTGTCCTGACTATTAGCTATAACTTTTAGCTAAGTGGTAAGTGCTCAATCCAACCATTCGTATTAGAGCCACGATCATGAGTTCGATTCCTCGTGGACAATTGTTAAAGGCGAGATTGTTATGGGTTGCACAATTGTCCCATGGCGGAGGCCAGGTGGGCCGAGTTATAATCCAATTGTGAGATTCCTTGGAAGACAATTGATGAGGGGGAGATTGTTGCATGTGGCATCAATTGTATTGTGGTAGAGATTATGTGGGTCGGGTCACAATCGAATCATGGCACTTGGGTTGTTACACTCTTAAGTAAAAAGATTTGTACCTTGACTATTAGCTATAAGTTTTGTCCAAGTGGTAAGCACTCGATCCAACAGGATGTAATGTATTCTTAGCTCTTTTTGAATTTCACTATTCAATATAATTATTTTCTATCACTCTTGTGTTCTATTCTTGTTCTAACTGTATGATAATGGTCTCTAATTATTGGACATGATATTATAACCTAGACTAGAGTATACAACTAATTGATTGTGCATCTAGACATAGAGTACATCATTGGTCATTGTTAAGACTTTGGCAAGTGTACAAAGTCGTGCAAGTAGTAACCTGTATGACCAGGATATCGTTTCCCAAGAGACTCGTGTATACTAAATAATTGTGCAATTAATAACTAATTTAAACAAAAGAATAATTCCATAATTTTGAGTTTCATATATGAAAGTAAATTTTTGTATAATTTATTAAAGATGAACTTTGGAACTTAAAGGCACTTAATGAATGGAAAAGATTAGAAATGATATGAATTGATATTGTCGGGGTTAGAATTCACCTACTTTGCTCTCATATAACTACAATTTTACATCCTCTACATCAATATGCTAATGTGAACCTACAATTCTACTCAAACCCTAATTCCTTAGTGGATTGAGCCTAAATTTCTTTATTAAGAGTCAATCTCTTAAACTCTTAATAAGCAAATCCTCTTTATTACTAGTGCAGTTTTGGCTTTTTAACTCGTGTTATAGGTCTCGATTGTCGCTTAACCGAAGCATAAAATGGCACGGTGGCATTTTTGTAATTTTTTTCCAACTTTTATACCTCGGTTCAACATATACTCGAAGTAGAAAATGCCTTTCTACTTTGGTTCTAAGAAATCCGGTGCCAAAAAGTTGGCCAGTATTTCAAAAATGCCAATAGGGTGATATTTGGCCTCGGGTGAAATTGAACTAGTGCCAAAAATGGTTTTCTACATCGGTTAAAAATTGAACTGATCCAAAAAAGTTGGCCAGTATTTCAAAAATGCCACTAGGGTGATGTTTGGTCTTAGGTGAAATTGAACTGGTGCCAAAAAGGGTTTTCTGCCTCGGTTAAAAATTGAACCGAGGCCATAAGTTCTGTTAGGGTTCAAAAATGCGAATCCCTTTTTCTTCTTCTTTTTCTTTTTTTTTCTTCTTCCTCATCCCTACAATTTCACTCCTCACGCCTGCTGCTGCTGTTGCGCTCTGACCACTCATGCCACCATAGGTTTGCTGCTCCTTCTACCTCGCACTACCACGTCGCATCGTTGGGTCTCCTTCCCCACGAACGCTGCTACAATCCACGGTGATGCTGCTCATGGTGAATATTTGTGGTGAACATTGGTGGTTCTATCTTCGATGATTGTTGCAAGACGATAATGGATTCATTGATGTGTGAAAGTGCGAGTGGCGGAGGTTCCTAGGTGGCGTGGTGGTTTTCGATGAATCAAAGATGGATGGCGACTTCCATGGTGGTTCAAAGGTGGTAGAGGAACCTAGGGTTGATTTTCTATCACACCATATGGCTTTGATTCTCATAAGAACCAAGGCAGAATGTGGGTTTTCTACTTCGGTTCACACTCGAGGCCAAAATATGACCCCATTTGGCCTCGTCCTAATATGCTTCGATTCTGGAACCGAGGCAGAATGAAAAAAAATAACCGTTGTCAAATCCCCTTCCTGCACTAGTGTATGCATTAGGGTTTAAGACAACCAATGGGTGAAGCCCAATTCCTAGATACAAGTTCCATTGAGTTTTCTTATTCCAAGTCAAGGTTTCTAAAGATATTTCCACACCCAATGAACCAAATATCATGCAATGGATGACCAAATCATTGCAAGCATTAAGTTAAGAAACAAGAAGACTAGCATTCAATGAAAGAGACATTTATATATTCAAAACATTGCAATTACATAAGAGTGCAGTGGCTACATCTAACTCCAACAAGAATGGGTTTAGCTCTCCATTGTCATGGAGAGCTCAAGCTTACAAATGGAATAATGGAAGAGAAATGAGATACAAAATGGAAGAAGAAGCTGTTCCCTCAAGCCCTAGCACACTTCCAAGCTCTCCAAAATGAGTTTCTCGCGCCTCCCATGTCCAAAGATGACTCTCCATCGAGCAATCCAGAAGAAATAGGTTAAGTTTGCCACATCAGCATAGGCATCACTCAGCGCCACCCCCGCACCACTGAACACCCCAGTTTACGAGTCAATCAATGCTCAACGCTGGACAACTGACGCTTAGCACCTAGAAATGCAAATCAAATAGCGCTTAGCAGTGGCCAACTAGCACTTAACGCCCAACAATGCGAGAAGAATTGCGCTTAGCGCTGACTTTTCTAACGCTTAGCGCTCGCTGCATGACTTTGAATCTTCGAAAATGGTTTTTCTTCTTTCTTCTATGGTTGAAAGCTTCTTTGGCCTGAGGCAAAAGCTGCCTATCACTGAAATTTCACACAAAAAATGGGGATTAGTGGTATAATTAGATCAATGTAACCTAAAATGTAATTATTCACAAAAACAAAGTAAAAGTGATGATTAAGTGGGTTAAAAGTTCAAGATAAGTTGATTCTGTCAACAAAAGATAAGTAAGATAATGGTAAAAATCAACATTATCAATCATTCATAACATCAGAATTTTGATTATTAATGCGAACTTATAATAAAAATTGCTAAGATATTAGGGTTTTTATTATTCAAGTTTAAACTCGCCGCTAAGACATTAGGGCTTGTTCATAAGGTGTGAATGTTAAAGTAGGAATTAGAAGAATATTATTTGGTGTTTTTTCTTTGAATTGGATCATGAAACCCAATCCAGTGAAGCCTTTATCATGCATTGTTGTACACCATATGTTTGATAAAAATAAAAAAAAGTTTTATTTTTGTTTTTTGTGAAATTTGTTGTCTAATTGAGTTATGAATTGTAAGAGTTGCCAAGTGTTTCACAAGTCTCTTGAGAAACGATTCTTAGACTTTCTACTTTATTATTTGTGCGATTTAGTACACTTGCCAATCTCATAATAAAAACTAACCTTAATGCGAAAACCAATCGTTTAGAATGAATCCTTTGGAGAAAACGAGCACCACAAGCATCAATAGGAGTAAAATGGAGTGAAAAGGAGTGTAATGCACCTCAAAAGCTTGTTGTCGCCGTCTCCTTGCTACAATGGAGCCTTGCACGCTATGAAACAATAAAAATGTGACCTCTCACATCTCTTTTTTTCCTGTCCTTATTTTATAGACTAGACGTCATACCTTCCTACAAACGTCTATTTCAAAATTGACGTCGGAGTTAGGACTAGCCGATGTCAATTGATGTTGAACCTAGGGTTAGTTGACGTCAATTTTGAATTAGATGTGTATTGGAGGAAGATCCTACGTCTCATTAGATGAAATATTTATAAAAATGCCACAATGCATTTTTACTTTTGAATTTTGCTACGTTTGATATGCAACTTGTGATGTTGAAAGCCTATTTTACACTGGTGATAACTATTTTTGTGTTGGTGTAAGTATTTTTAATTTTAAAAGTAAATAGGTTTATTTAATTAAACTATGAAGTAATTTGTCTTAACAACGGACAAAAATAGAAAACTCAAAAAAAAAAAAAAAAAAATATCCATGATAAAGATCAAATTAATGTTAAAGATATCATTTTAAGTGCCATTTGGATCGATCTCTTTAAGGGAAAAAGTAAAGTTAAAGTTAATTAAAGTTCTCTCAAAACATGTTTTCCACAAAGAACTGCCGATGAAGATCCCTTCCTCATCGTCATATACATGGTTAAATTTTACCTTTTAGTTTTTTCACTTTTGGTCACTTTTAACTTATTGAGAGTTGAAGGTTCGCTATGGAAACTTCGATTTTGTGTGTATATGCTTCTGACAGATTCAATGCGTGTCTGGTTTTAGTTTCAGAACTTAGTTTTATGTTGCTATACTTGTCTTTTTCTAAAGTACCACAAAGAATAACTCTCACCTCTCATTACTTGTGCAAACTGTGAGCAGAGAGAGATGGAGAGAAGAGTATAATGCATACACTGATAGAGAGTTAGAGAAATTAGAATGCATTTCTCATATATCAGAAAGTGGAGGATACAAAGTATTTATACAAAACAGAAATGTAACAGGAACTAATCACTGCAAAACTTAATGCAGTTATTACAGTTATGATATTTTGAATTACAACAACAACACACCCCTCTTAATCCAAAATATTAATCAATTTCAAACCCAGCAGCTCTCTCAACTTTTCAAATCTGCTTTGTCTTAGAGCTTTTGTAAACACATCAGCTACTTGATCCTCTGTAGGACAGTACACCAGCTCCAATCTGCCTTGGCTTACTTGATCTCTTAGAAAGTGGAACTTTGTTTCTATATGTTTACTTCTTCCATGGCATACGGGATTTTTTGACAAACTGATGGCAGATTTGTTGTCCACCAAAAGCTGAATTGGTTCTTTGCACTCAAGTTTCAGCTCTTTAATACATGCTGAAAGCCATAGACATTGACAAGTTGTTTTAGCAGAGGCAATATATTCTGCTTCACAAGAGGACAAGGCTAGAACATTCTGTTTCTTGGAGCACCATGAAATAGGTGCATGCATGTACTTGAAGAAATACCCAAATGTACTCCTTCGATCCATTCTATCCCCATACCAGTCTGAATCAGTCCAAACCTCCATATTTCCTTCATCCTGACTTGTTCTTCTTGGAAAATGACTTGTTCTTCTTGGAAAGAAAAGTCCAAGTTTTGTTGTTCCCTTTAAGTATCTGAGTATATGTTTTGCTGCAGCTAAATATGATGTCCTTGGGCTGTTCATGAAACGACTAACCAAACCAACCCCATAGCTAATATCTGGTATGCTATTACAAACATATCTTAGAGACCCTACAACCTGTTTATAAAGGGTAGCATCAACTAGCCTTTCATCTGTTGCTTCACCCAGTTTCAGATTGGCAATAACTGGTATAGGAACTAAATTGTAATCTGCCATGTGGAATTTACTCAGAACGCCACTGATATACCTTCTCTGATGCAGCAAAATTCCCTTGGAAGTGTGTTTGAATTCCAGACCCAGGAAATAATTCAATCTCCTAAGATCAGTCATTTCAAATTCTGAATTCATCTTCTGTTTGAATAGCTCAATCTCAGCTTGTGAATCTCCTGTTACTAGCAAATCATCAACATACAGGCAGATCAACAACAAATTATTGGGTGAGAAAACTTTCACATATACTCCATATTCAACTGTACATTTATTGAATCCAATCTGCAGCAGAAATGCATCAATGCATTTGTTCCAGGCACGTGGGGCCTATTTTAAGCCATATAAAGCTTTATGCAGTTTGAACACCTTATGTTCTTCTCCCATTCTTTCGAATCCTGGTGGCTGCCTCACATAAACCTCCTCCTCTAGAGGTCCATTTAAGAAAGCTGATTTGACATCAAGCTGACCTATTTCCCAACCTTTCCAACTTGCAACAGCTATCACAAGCCATACTGTTTCAAGCCTTGCAACTGGTGCAAAGACATCCGTGAAATCAATTCCTGGTTTCTGTAGAAAACCTTTTGCCACCAGCCGAGCCTTATGTTTTGCTATGCTTCCATCTGGTTTAAACTTGGTTTTGAACACCCATTTAACATCAATTGGATGTTTATGGTGAGGCAAGTCTACTAATTCCCAAGTCTTGTTCTTCTCTATGGACTTTAATTCTTCAAGCATGGCCTCCTTCCATTCTCTTATGTAGCTTGCTCCCACATTAGTGGTTCTGAATCAGCCAGGAATGCCAGATGCACGAGTTCTCCATCATCTCTAATTTCACAATCAGCCATAACTTCATGATCTGTTAGTCTAGTGGAAGGAAATTTCACCCTCTGTGACCTTCTGTTGGTGTTATTTCCACTGCTGGTGCTGGTTGTGGCAGCAGCTTTGTCTTCAAGAAGACACGGGATGTGCCTTTTCTCAACAGTTACTGCCACAGGCTACCAATTCCACTTTGCAGCCTCATCAACAACTACATCTCTACTTATCACAATTTGCTTCTTCTCTGGATTATACAGTTTGTAGGCACTAGTTGAGTGGTATCCAACCAGTATAAGGGCCTCACTTCTATCTTTAAGCTTCTTACGTTTCTCAGCTGGTATGTGCATATGGAAAACTGATCCAAAAATTCTAAGGTGGTGAACAACAGGCTTTTGTCCTGTCCAAGCTTCTTTAGGGGTACAATCTGTCAAGGCTCTTGTAGGACACCTATTTAGTACATAGGCAGCTGTAGAGACTGCCTCTCCCAGAAATAATGTGGTAGCCCCTTTCCTTTTATCATACATCTACACATGTCAAGTAGCATCCTGTTTCTCCTCTCAGCAACCCCATTGTGTTGGCGGGTGTAAGGTGCTATCACTTCATGATGTATCCCCTTTGATTCACAAAATTCCATTACTTCTTTTGAGTTAAACTCACCTCCTCCATCAGTTCTGAACACTTTTAATTTCAGACCAGATTGTCTTTTTACTGATGCACAAAACTTCACAAAATTTGCAAACACCTCTTTCTTTTCTTTCAACAAATAGAGCCATATTTTCCTGGTCCATTCATCCACAAAGATAAGAAAATACCTATTGTCTCCAAGTGAGAGTGTATCAAAAGGACCACACACATCCGAGTACACAATGTCAAGTGGCTGTTTTGATCTCTTTGGTGCACACTTCTTAAACTCCTTTCACGTTTGTTTGCCGACGATGCAACCTTCACAAGTTTTATCAGGAACATGAATAAGTGGCAGTCCACTTACTAACTTCTTGTTGCTTAATTGACCCAAACTTTTGAAGTTTAGGTGCCCGAATCTGTAGTACCAAAGCCATCCTTCTTCTTCAACATTCATTGATGCTAGGCACTGGATAGTTGTTGCATTGAGGTTGATCTTAAAAGTTTTGTTTCATGACAGTGGAGCTCTAAGAATCAACCTTTGTTGTCCATCATACACCTCTATGTGATTTTGCTGCATTGACATAGCATAACCCTTCTCCAGTAATTGTCCCAAACTTAACAAATTATTTTTCATGTTAGGAACATACAACACATCACTCATGTAAGCAGTTTTACCATCTTTTCGAGTGATCATAAATTTGCCAACTCCTTCTGTTGTTATTGTGCTGTTGTCCGCGAATCTGACACTGCTTCTCACGCTTGGATCAAGATCTACCAGCCACTCTCTCCTCCCTGTCATGTGGTTAGAACATCCCGTGTCCAAATACCAGCAGGACTCGTCTTCTCCACTGTTTGTTGTGACCATTAACAACACATGATCAGATTCACTATCACTCTCGTCTTGGGCAAGATGTGCTTCATCACCTTTCTTGTTCTTCTTGCTTGAACTGTTGTGCCAACATTCATAGGAATAATGGCCAAACTTATCACACGTATAGCACTGTACCTTCCTTTTATCATATGGTTTCTTGCCTCTACCTCTGCCATGTCTTCCTCCTCCTCTGGTACCATCATTTTGGCTAGTACCAGATTCATCCACTGACTGCTCAGAATACTCTCCAAATCTGCCTCCACTCCTACCACCCCGTGATCTCCCTCTTCCTCTTCTGCCACCACATCCTCGAAAACGTTGATTATCAACCCTAATACTAAAGGCTTGATCAGTACTTTTGTCATTGTTCTTTCTTTCAATCAGCCGTTGCTCATGAGCTTCCAAAGAATTTTGCAATTCTTCAAGACTCATCGTCGTAAGATCCTTGCATTCTTCAATGGCGACAACAATGTGATCATACTGGGGTGTAAGTGTTCGAAGGATTTTAGCCACAACCTTGCTTTTCTTCACAGGTTCATCACAAGCTCTCATGGAATTGACCAAAACTTGCAACCTTCCAAGATAGTCTACAACTGATTCTTGATCTTTCATGCACAGTAATTCATACTGTCGCTGTAGGGACTGTAGTTTAACTACCTTAATTTTTCCAGCATTACCATATGTTTCTTGCAAGATGTCCCATATCTCCTTGGATGTTGTGGCTTTCGAGATTTTCTGGAAAACAGTGGCAGATAAACACTGGTGCAGTAACATCCGAGCTTTGCAATCCAGCCTTCGACTCTCCTTGTATACATTCTTTGTTTCATCTGTAGCATTCTTGGTTGGTTCTTGCAGTCCTTTCTTTACGATATCATCCACCTCCTGGAAACCAAGAATGGCTTCCATCTTGACACACCAATCACCATAGCTTGTGCCATCGAACACAAGCAAGTTGCCAGAAATCACGCCTCTAGCAGCCATGAAGCTAATACACGCAGCAAGCTTCTATCACACTAATCCACACCCTCAGATCCTCTTGGGTCGGAAGGGCTCTTGATACCACTGTTAGCAGAGAGAGATGGAGAGAAGAGTATAATGCATACACTGATAGAGAGTTAGAGAAATTAGAATGTATTTCTCATATATCAGAAAGTGGAGGATACAAAGTATTTATACAAAACAGAAACGTAACAGGAACTAATCACTGCAAAACTTAATGCAGTTATTACAGTTATGATATTTTGAATTACAACAACACAAACCATCATGCAGCTTAGTCTTTCCATATTTCAAGCAAAAGGTGCTTGCAAACCATCATACTTGTATTCATGTTGAAGCAGCAAATGACAGTTTAAAGCCTGGTGATACACTAAATTACACAGATACAACAACAGTATATTCAAAAAAGGGAAAATATTCTCTAGCTTTTGGTTCGCCAACTAGAGATGACAACCGTTACTTGTTTGTATTCAATGTAAATAAGAATGTTCAAGTTTGGGTGAGTGATAGAAACCAACCTGTTCACAAGGATTCTGTAGTTCTGTCACTTAATGCATACACTACCACAATCATTGTTGATCCTCCTTGGGTTAGCATCAACCAATCTCAACTCAGTATCATATAAACAATCTCATATCATATACTCATCATTCATAATAATTAAAAAGCTTTTATAACTACAAAAATATCATTCAAATCACTTAAGAATGCAAGTTTCAATTTCGTACTTACTCGCCCAGTTAGTATCACTCGCCTAGCCATTGGCTGATGCTCGTCCAGCTAGTAGCACTAGCCCAACCACTGGTACAGGTATGGAATTTCCTTCTGGAAATTCGCCCAGCTAGTACCACTCACCTAGCCACTGGCCCGTGCTCGCCCAGCTTGTAGCACTTACCTAGCCACTAGTCCAGGTCTGGAATTTTCTAACTTGGAAATTCGCCTTGCTAGTACCACTCGCCCAGCCACTGGCCTGTGCTCGCCTAGCTAGTAGCACTCGCACAACCACTAGTCCAGGTCTGAAATTTCCTAACTTGGAAATTCGCCGAGCGAGTATTACTCGTCCAGCAAATCTACGAATCTGGTTAATTCTGCAGATTAGTGTTCTGCATAATTATGCAGATCAACTTATTCGCCCAACGAGGAGGCTCACCCAACAAGTAAACAAATCTACACAATTTCTACAGAAGTTGATTTAAGCAAAATTATACCTATTCAACCAATCCATACAACCCCAAAACCTCTACAGAGACCATTCGAGTATCACACATTAATTATATCAACATAATCACACAAATTGCATCCAAAAGCACCTATAGCATACAGTTATTCTCAACACATCAGATAAAACCTAAGTATTTATCATTTTCAAACATCACAACCCAGTCCACATATCAAACACATAAGTCAATTACAAAATAATCATATAATAACATTCCTAATAGATTTGAGACATGATAAATATTAGCTTCCCTTACATGAGATACTATACAGACAGTTCACAGAGAGTTCAAATACACCTAACAACCCGACAGAGTCCCCAATTCTCCCTAAGAACAACAAGAACATGATCAGAGTGCATCAATAGAACCACTGATTAGTGGAAAAACATAAGGAGAACTCAGAAGGCACATACGGTCTAGAATGATCCGCATGCAATGAGATTTAGACAAAATCAGAGAAAAGAGCAGAAAATCAACTTACTCTGTTTGAGAAATTGATCGGACAGAAACGTAGGGCGTGTCGCAGGGATCCCCTAGCGATCTTTGATCGCTGAATACATGATTACAAGAGTCAGAAACTTAGAGAGAAGACAGAGAGGATTTTAGACAGTTTTTAGAGAGATAGTGTTTATAACTAATGAAACTCGTTTATTAGATTTCTATTTATATTTAAGATTTTTAATAATAAAATAATCGAGTTCCATTATTTTAAACACTTACTCATTCTAAACTACTATTTTCTAGGTCCTCACAACCACACTCTGTCTTCCCTTGTGCAACACTCCCTCCTGTTGATTACATTTTCCATATGATTGTGTAGTACTTATATTCATGTTAAAACAGAATAACAATTTAAAGTATGATGACACATACGCAGAAACAGCAACACTCTTCTGAAAATGCAAAATCTTATCTAAATTTTGGTGCTTCGATTTCGGGTGTGAGAACACTTGGTGTTATGCACTACAAATAAGGATATTGCAGCTTGGAACAAATTAAATGCCGTTTTCTCTGCTCCAGAAGTAGAGCAGGATATAGTGCATGGTATTGATTGTGATGAAGAACAAGCAATAGTTGACAGAAACATAGCCATGATGCAAGATGTAGACGTCCACATATCCCTCAGTGTTTTACAAGAAATAGAAGGTGACAATACATTGCAACTTAAAGGATCAATGAAGAAGCAAAAAGGTGTTTATTAGTGATATGGGTAAAGTTGTTGGGGGCTAAAAACACTGTTTGTGGAGGACTTTTCGGGAATAGTTGTTTCTGTTAAAAAGCTATTAATCACTTGAAAGTGTGAGCAGATAACTTGAAGATTCAATGATCATACATTTACAATACGTTTTTTAGTGTTACATAGTAAAAATTTTGGAATCATTTTGAGCATGCATTGCTTTAGGACACTTTGCAAATTTTATTGGAATTGTGCAACTCTTACAGTGAGATTGAATCATCAAGGCTAAGAGGTGATATTGGAAAGAGAGAAACCAGATGCAACAATTCATGAATTGACAAGGAAGCTCAAATGATACAAGGAATTTGCACGTTACTTGCATTGCAAGGTTCAGTTTTGCGTAATGTTGCAGAGACATTTGATCAGGAAGCTCTAGTAGCAGAACAACAACATGGTCTTTCTGCAATTCTACAACAATTTCAGCAATTATTTGAGTCTAAACACACCTACCACCTTAGGGGAAATGTGATCACAAGATCAATCTCGTTAATGACGCTCCTGTTTGCTTGAAATCATAGAGATACACATACCCAAAAAGAAGAAATTGAGAGACAAGTGCAGGGTTTATTGAGAGAATAAATTGACTACATGGAGATTTTTTTGTGTCTAAAAGGAAAGAACTTTGAGATGGAGATATGGGATAGGTGTTCTATCATAAACATTAAGATCAATAGAAAAAGATCTTAAGATCTCAAGAGAAACAAAACAAAAACCAACCATCACCAAAATCTCTATCTAGATCAACTTTGTACTCAGACAGAGATGAAAGCCAAAAAAGTGAACATGCTCGTAAGTGACTTCAACCTTATACCTTCATAGAGATAATAGCATGCCATGTACACCTGCTACATTTTTATCAATATTGCTATGTCTATACCATCTAATGATTCTCACTGGCATCTAGTGATTCCCACTGTCAATATCAGAGAAGCAGGATGAAAATAGCCTAGACAAATTCCTTATGCAGCCATATGTAGTTGTATTTTGAAATAACAAAATGTAGACCTTGACTACTTTATTCACCATGAAAGATGAATTCAGTTTAAAATTATGGACTGTCCACCAGCTTACCCTAATGCCATGCCTCCACATTCTCCAGGTACTTCAACAATACTACGGAGATTATGTGCATATATGATTGAAGTATTGAAAATTATAACTTTTCCCTTCCAATACATAATAGTATTAAGATACTGTGAATTTACTTTTACAATTATTCTCTGATCTTCGATGTTTCTGTAACCAAGAATACAACCATACAAATGCTTTAAACTAAATAATAGGGGCTGCGCGGACGCAAGCCCCCTCTACCACAAATTATGATGTAGATTCCACCACTAGGGTAGACCTTAGAACAGCAACCCTTCTTTGTGCAATGAAGGTCACTACTCTAGGCCATGAGCCTTCATGATCACTCATTGACCCCATCCAGGTAAGTATGTTATTCTATGTCATAACTATTTGTTTTATAGCTCATACTCTTTAATACTCTAACAGATATATCGATGTGGAACTTCATATATGTTTACATTAGCCTATCTGTGCGACTGCAACTTCTTTTACGAAGAAGAACGGTACTTTTGGTTAAGGAAATTTGAACACTGCCATAGAAATGTTGTTGTTCATTTAAAACAAATCAGCAGACAAGTTCAATTTGTTGGATTATAAACTCAAGTTAAATATTTTTAGGAAAAAAAGGACATCATTTTATTGTGAAACTAATTCAAATGTATAGTAGGATGTTTGGATTGGCGTACAAAAATCGCATCTATCATAAATTTTTTACCAAAAGTCCAAAATATGTGAAGTTATAATGACTTGTTTGGTCCAAAATATGATCAAAATAAACATGTAGCTAATACCGACTTGCTTAACATATTGTAAACTAACTTGCTTAACACTTAGAGTTCTTCTAAAATATTTCAAATGAACTAAATTGTATTGTATAAAGAGTTTACAAATTATTTAAAATGAAAATGTACACTAAATTATTTTATTAATTTGATTTGTAGGAATTAAATTCTATTTGGATAAAGCGAGGTTAATTATTTTTTTTTTAAGAATTTGAAATGTTTTATAAGAAATATGTTGCATGGAAAAGGAATTTTGAAAGAAATTAAAATTCTAGAAGTAATTGAATTAGTTATAATTAAAGAATTTTAAATTTGACAAGAAAAGTAAGAGTTTGAAATTCTTGTTCTCAAATTCATATTTTGATCATAGTTTGGGTTGATTTAAGTTTGGGCTAATTCAGCTCAATTAAACTTGGTTTGGTTTAGTCCTAACTCAATGTCTTGACTTAATTCAACTTTTTCAAAACTGACATGATCTTCGTCATTTCCACCGGGACCTAAAGTAACTTGGACTCCGGCCAAGCTAAACCTAATTAAACTTGACTTGACATGGACCTAGCCTCTCAACTAAATATGATCGTATTTTACAATGGTGAATTTTATTTTCCTCTTAACGATGTGTATGAAAGATAGAACTAAAAATATTGATATGACATGGGCTGCATGACTCTTCACATCCCATTTGATCCTAATGTGGTTTAGTAGATTCAATTTTGCATAGTTTTGGTAAGTTCCATTTTTTCCTTAACATATAACTAATCCATTCCATCTCAATACACACTTGCTAAAACAAAATCTTTCATATTCATTCTGATTTTAGTCTGAACAGCTCAAACTCACCCACAAAGTATGTGAATGGATTTATCATGTATCAACTACAATTTTCATTAATTGATAATCAAATTACATCACCTATTATACCTTCCCATTATTACAAAATTGACATATTTGAGAAAGGATTACGAGGAAATACAACAATAATGCAACATGAGTCCAACTCATACATAACAATTGACACCACTTTCAATCAAAATTTTGAAACAATGAATTTATGGGTCTTTATTCTTATATTGTGTTAAACTTTTTTATTTTTATTTAATGTGGGACTTAAACTCACAGTTACATTCCCAACATTTTATACTTTAAAATACAATTAAGCCTTAGGTAATTTAAATAACATATTTACATTTTTGTATAACATTACGTAACAAAAGATAATCAACACTTCAACCATTTCTTAAAACATCTTTAATTTTGCAAAATACCAATAGAAAAATCACCACCACAGTTTTCATCCCTTTAATACAAGTAAAAATGGTTCAACAATAGGAAAAACAAATTGCTTATGGGTCACTAATGAATCGTATAAATAAACTTCACAGCATACCAATCCAAAATATTAATGCACTAGATTTATAAATTCTTCTTGTCCAACTTTTGCATTTCTCAAAATATCATGAAATTGACAACGGATTAGGCACGAATGTGATCTGATAGGATGTGAAAGCTACATTATTTTACGATACCATTGAAATTATATATATATAGAGAGAAATTATTTTTTAAGCGTCATATAAACTTTTAGGGAATTACAATACACAGTAAATAATATTATAAATATCATTTCAGTATTCAAACACCATGAAATCCTTAAGCTACTTATTTTTTTCTTTTTGTAAGATCAGAAGCCCATAATATCTTTATCAGTTTTCATTACTTTAATAATTGCAATTAAATATACTGATTTTTTCTTCTCTCTTAACTTGTGCTGACAGGCCATTCATTTTTTGCTGCAGAATTCCAAAGCCAATAAAGTTGGAGTGTTAAGGTGTAAAGCTTGTAATAAGATTTGGAATGGCACTCCTTCACGTTTTGTGACTATATTCTTCTGACAGATTCAATGCGTCTATGATTTTAATTTCAGAACTTAGTTTTATGTTGCTATGCATCTCTTTTTCTGTAGTATATCAGAAAGAATAACTCTCAGCTCATCACTTGTGCAAACCATCATGCAGCTTAGTCCTTCCATATTTAGCATCCTATCAGGCATAAGCTACAGAAGGTGCTTGCTTTCATGTACTTGTGGATGTGGTGGAGTACTTGTATTCATGCTGAAGCAGAATTACACAGGATCACTGTGTTCAAAAAAGGGCACATATTGTCTAGCTTTTACTTCTGTAAATAATGGTGAGAATGGTTGACAAACAAGTCTCTTTAGATAAATATTCTTTATATTCAAATTTGTTGTGTTTTGCAATGAAGCACTACATGGTCCTTTTATAGGTCTCTAGACATGATCTTTCAACTACATTCATTAAATATAATCACTACCTAACTTACAACTAATGAACTTTATTGCATGCTTAATCAATGCTAGACACATTCTTAACATTTTGTAATCTCCTAGACAATTAATATAGCAACTTCCAACAACTCACGTAACCCACGTTTAAGTTTATCCAACAAGAACCGATACTTGGTTGAATTCAATGAAAATAATAGAAGGGGAGTTTGGATGAGTGATGGAAACCAACCTATTGACGAGGATTCTGCAGTTCTATCACTTAGCCACTCTGGTGTGCTGAAAATAGGATCTCAACGTGGGAAGCCAATAATCTTGTATTCTCCACCTCAACCTATAAACAACACTAAGGCCACCTTGTTGGACACAGGAAACTTTGTGCTTCAACAACTTCACCCCAATGGGACTAACACTCTCTTGTGGCAGAGTTTTGATTATCCCACAGACATTTTGCTCCCCACCAAGAAGTTAGGTGTTAATCACAAAACAGGCCATCGTTGGTTAGTGGTTTCATGGATTACCAGAACACTTTCCATTCCCGGTACCTTTCACTATTAAAAAAAACTCACATTTCCTGTCAATATTGTTTTGAATTTTTTTTAGAAAATATTTATAAATTCTGCTATGATAAAAAACTTATAAGAAATTGCTGATAATTTTCTTGCAAAATATTTTGTATAAAACACTTTTCACAATAAATTTTGTAGGAAATACTTACAAATTTTATACTTTTGTAAAAAATAATTACTCACGAAAAAATTACCTGTCAATTTAGATCCTTAGAAAAATAGTATAAAAAAAGTCTTTTCTTGCAAATCTTTTTAACAAATTTGCAAAAAAATTCTCATATAAGTTTAGTAGTGTTTAGCCTTGAATGGGAACCTATGCAACAAGAATTGATCCTAAGGAGACGGAGAAAGGTTTGTTGGCGAAGTGGGAAACTGAGGAACAATAGATTTGAGTACATTCCAGAGGATGCACAACGCGGAACGGGGACGGAAACTCCTTCTCTTTCACAGCTACAAATGAAGAGCCTAATCTATTGTTGTGTTGTATTTTAACTAAAGGTCTATTTAAGTTTCTCAACAAAACACTTTCAAGAAAGTAATCCGAAGAAATTTTATAATTTATGTTGAAATATTTTCCAATCTAGTAGTTTGCTATTGTTCAATCCAAGAGAATCAAACATATTCTAATAATTTAGGTATATACTAATTTCTGATTTTATAATATGTTCGGTTCCTCTTGAAATACCATTTTATGCTTGAACTTTATGTTTCTACTTATTGCACTAAAACTTTGTTGATATTCCTAATTTAAGTGACAAATATTGCTCTCATAAACGATATAAATTAATGTTTGGCAACTTCACTTAGGGCTATATTTAGAGGTGTCAATTTGGCCTAGCCCACAGGGTTTGGCCCTAGCCCATGTGGGCTAGGGCTAAAAAAGCCCACATTAAAAAAGAACCCTAACAAAGAAGCCTACAGGACCAAAAACCCTACAAAAACCCTATGGGTCAGGGCCAATCCATGGGCTTTCATCTTTAACATGAAAAATATATTATTTTTTAAATAAATTACTATCTGTGGGATAGGCCCAACGAACCAAAATAGCACGACGACCCGAATAGGTCGAACGACCCGGACATACCCAACGACCTCGACAAGAACAACGACTCAAACGGGCCCGATGATCCAAACGGGTCCAACGACCAGAACAAGTCCGACAACTCGGACGATCCAGACGAGCCTGACAACCAGGACAAACCCGACAACACGGACGGGCTCGACGACATGGAAGGACCCGAAGACCCGGACGGGCTCGACGACCCCGACGGGCCCAACAACCCAGACGGGCCGATGAGCCGGATGGGCCCGATGACCCAGACGGGCCATACGACCTAGACAGGCTCGACGACCCGGACGGGCCCAACCACCCTAACGGGACCAACAATCCGAACGGGCCCGCCGACCTGGACGGGCCTGACAACCCGAATGGGTTCGACGACCCAGACGGGCCATACGACCTAGACTGGCTTATAGGGCCCGTTCGGGTCGTTGGGGGTCGTCAGGCCCATCTTGGTTGTTGGGTCGTCCTTGTCATCGGGATCGTCTAGGTCATCGCGCCCGTCTGGGTTGTTGGACCCATCCGGGTCGTTGGGCCCATCCGGCTCATCGGGCCCGTTCGGGTTGTTGGGCCTGTCTGGATCATCGCGCCTGTCCGGGTCGTTGGGCTCATTCGGGTCGTTATTCCCGTTAAGATCGTTCGGCTCGTTTGGGTTGTTGGGCCAGTCTGGGTCGTAGGACCCATCCAGGTTGTCGGGCCCATCCGGGTTGTCAGGCCCGTCTGGGTTATCAGGCCCGTCTCGGTCGTCGTGCTCGTTCGTGTTGTCGGGCATGTCCGGGTTGTCAGGCCCGTCCTAGTCGTCGGGCCCATCTTGGTCATCGGGCCCGTCCTTGTCATTGGGCTCGTCCTGGTCATTGGGCTCGTCCGAGTCGTCGAGCCTTTTTGAGTCATCGGGCCCATTCGGGTCGCTCGACTTGATCTTTGACTTTGGCTTAATGTAGTATTATTTGGGGGACTAACCCACCTTAGCCCTAACCCTAACCCACTAGAGAGGGGGCTTTGGGGGCTTGGACTTTTTTTTGGCCCCCTCATTCGGGGCCCCCCTAAAAGGGGGCTTTATGAAGAGTGGGCCAGGGGCCCATGGGCTAGGGTCCAAATTGACACCTTTAGCTATATTGTAATCAAAATTGTTAAACCTTTTGCTTTCACATAACAAAAGCATGGTCTGAAAAAAAAAAGTTAAAAGTTTATCTTTTTTTTTTTATTGACACATGCAAACAAAGCCCTTGCATCTTACATGAAGAATCCCAAAGCTGATGTGAAGCTTGAAAGAAGATTTAGGATGGATTACTGGAACTGATGACGATTGATTGATTGTGCACCTATTATTCTTGGAAAGATTGTGTCATCAACTGCTTGTTGTTGAAAAGCAAAAAAGCCCTTGAGTCCTTTTATTTGTTTTCCTTCAACGCCTTCTTTTGAGGTGTTGTAGAGTGGAAGTGTCTTTTGGAATAGTGAATCCTTCTTCTATAATGTCCCATAAGTGGAACACCATATAAAGAAGAAAATCCATCAACATAGTATTTTAAGGTTTTGGGTTGAGATGGTGTCAATCCCTTATGTGATTTAGCATAAGCTTCGTTGGTATTGTATCTCCCCAATGAATCCCCTTCATAAGTGGTTTTGGGTTGACCCACTTAATGCACCAACATTTCTTTACAATTTTTAATTTTTTTAATAATTATTTACTACTCCTAATTATATAGGTTCACAATTTCATAATTTTAAATGCTAGAATGTTGTTCAATAACATTTGCATAGTTTGAATGTTTAATTAATTTGATTGTCAAGTTATATACGTTGATACTTTAATCTTTAACTATATTCTTTATAGTAAATTACTCAAATAATCGTCTTATAAACAAAATTTTCTAATTAGTATAACAAAAATGTGTAGTTTTTTATTTATATTTTGCTGAATAACATGATAGAAAATATGTAATATTAACAATGTTTTTTTGGACTATATGGACACTTTCTCTGAAACAATTCATCATATATTGGTGGTGAACATGATGAAGACATTGGTTCTTGATTTTACTATGATTGACATCTCATGGGTTTGCTTAGAAAATTATTTAAATATTTGAATACTTAAAAATAAATACATAAATAATTTTTTATGTGGGTTGGTGAGCTAATCCACTTAACCTACCAATCCTTGGTGGGTTGAGCCGAGTTACAAAATTTCTAGCTCACAAAAAAGTGAGCCGGGTTGGGTTCACTCATTTTCAACCCGGTTTCGTGGTGAGCCAACCAGTGTGAGCCGGGTTGGCTCACTTTGACATGTCTTTATGATTAACCATTGAGTTAGAAAAAGACCTATAAGTCATTTAAAACCGGTAAAAAGTCGGTTCATCTGTATAAACCAATCAGACTAAGAAATCTGACAAAAATATTTGTATCCGTAAGAATTAGCAAATAAAATTCATGACGACAGCTAGTTGGTATTCCTGGGCATCTATTACCTGTGGATAGCGGGTAACTATTATCCATGGATAACAGGTATTTTAATATTCGTTTATAAATGGATGAATGATATCCGGTGGTGGAACTTGGACAAAAAGTTCAGGGGTGCCAAATTCAAATTTATATATATAAATTATTCTTTTTTAATTAAAAAAAAAACTCTTCATTCTCTCCATTCAAAACAATTACACATGATAATAAAAGAAAAAAATGAATATCATTCACTATCATAGCATAAAATAACCATAAAATAAACACAAAAATTTCTAAATTTTTACAAATAGGATTATATTTCTTTGGAGAAAAATATAATTATGGTTTATATCAATTTCATAAAAGAATTCCTAAAATCGTAATCGAGATTCATACTAATTTGAGAAACACTTAATTTGGGAGAGATAATGTGAGAATGTGTTATTCAATCTCTCTCTAAGAGATATGTGAGAATGCGTTTTTTAATATCTTTGTTCTTTAATATCCCTTTCTCAATTTATCTCTTTGTCTTTTTTTTTCCTCTTACACTTTCTTGATAGTTTACCTTATAACTAGAAATAGAACATTAATTTCTTACATTAACAAAGTCTTTATCAAGTTAATTTTTATTTTATCTTTATTTTATTTTTATTATAATTTTTCATAATATAAACTTAATTTAAATAAAAAATAATGTATAAAAATAATTTAAAAAATATATAAATATATATAACAATTAAAATAAAAAAAAACTTTGGGGAGCCATGGCTCCCTTTAGTCATAACCAAGGTCCACTCATTACCTGCAAAAAATTAAAATTTAATTTATATTTATTAAGTTAAATTTAATTAAAATCAAATTTAATTAAAATTAAATTTTAATTTATATTTAATTTAAATTATATTATATATTATACTTTTTAAAAATATATAAAATATCTATTTTAAATATTCACAAATATTCACAAACACTCACAAATTTTTTAAAATTTATGGATATTTTTTAAACAGGTTTCCCACGGACCTATAATATATTACATTTTAAATTTTTTTTTACTGTAGTGAGTAAACATTTTTTTTTATCTACTCAAGCCGTTATTATCTCTAGTTAAAACCATTATTTGGTTTTTAAAACATTTCGGCTATTGACGACTCGAAATATAAAGAATCTGAAAGAAATAAAAGTTTTGTGAGCCATTTGTTGGAGAAAAGATTCAATTATTTATATCCATATATAGCTTTCTGGTAATGCGCTGTACCCATTTGATTGGCTTAAGACCCATAAAATTGAAGTCTCATAAAGGTGAATTGCTTTTCTGTTTTAGCTTTTCCAATAGTGTAAGCGACTGAACTTATCAATATTAGACTTTTTTATCACTACTTTGAATAAAGAGAGAATTGATCTTTCATTGGTGTTAGGAAAAGGAATTTTGAACCTTCCACAAATAAAAAAATTATAGCCACTATTCTGTTACGTTACACAAAAAGAAGAAATTAGTATGTTTCAATTGTAAAATGTGGTCTTTACATTGTTCTTTTTCTGTCCAATTGAACATATTTCATCGATTTAATATATCTTTATATTTCTGTTTTCATTTGAAGTAACTAGAATACAAGGGAAAACTAAAACAGACACATGGTGTGCACGTGGTCAAGGCAACAAACAATAATGCTATCAGCTCCCTTCATAATGGGAATAGATATTACGAAAATGATATTCGAACATAAAATTCGAACTCAATTTTGACATGGCTGACGTGGCACCTTTTTTTTCCTTTTTTTTAACGTTTTTTAAATGAAACAGAAGTCATGGTCACGTGCGCGGAGGTTATGTGCAGCAAATTCTTTTTGCCAAAAGTAAAGCAGACGTAGAGAGAGAAAGTATCCGAAAATGCAAAATTGGTAGGGTGTTCGTGAGACAGGGAGGGAGAGAGTCGGAGGAAGTGGAGACACTTTCTACAAGTCGGAGGAGAGGCGGAAACAGCGTGAGAAAGTCGACGGAAAGGCGGCGACAGCGTGAGCAACTCGAAGGAAAGGCGGAGAAGGGTGATCAAGTGTGTGGAAAGGTGAAGCCAGCGTGAAGAAGTCGGTGAAACCGCCGAGAGAGTGTGAGATAATCGGAGCAAGTTGAGACAGAGAAGTTGTGGTGTTACAGAAGCGAGGCGGGAGGCGGTCACCGTGAGAGGACACACCTGCGACAGCGACGATAGTGGAGGGGATCGAATCCAGTGGAAGCGAGTCGACGACAACGACAACCAACCTACCGGAAGCCGTTCCGCAACACTATTTTAGTGTAAGGTTCGTGTTTTTTTCTTCAGCAATTGAAAAGGTTTAATCTTTGGGGGAAAACGTTTCATTTATTTTCGATTTTGCTGCAACATTGTTTGATAGAGTTATTGGTATATTGTGGTTTGCATTTTGGTGTGGTTTTGTAGTCTTGATTTTGTGGTGTGTGACAATGTTGTGCGTTGGACAACACCAAAAATTTCAAAGCAGTACATTTGGAGGTTTTTTAATTTTGTGGTGGCCGAATGTTACTGAGTTATGGTTGGATATGGGAAATAGGAATTTTTTATGTTTCAGGGGATGGTCTTTGGTGTTTGATATTGTTGTTATTGTTTGTTGTTTTTGGAATTTTATTTGGTTTGTGTAATTATTTGATACTATGTCATTCAAGGGTAAATGTTTTGAGTTGTAAAATAGGAAAGGATGGCGGGTAAAGGACAATCTGATGAGAAGGTATTGACATTACACTTTTATGAATTGGTTGTTATCATTATTTGGGTATGATTTTTAAATAAGTTATAATTTATGTATTTTGATTGAATGTTAGTGTCGGTTGCGGACCTTTTGTTACACGAAGTACATTGTTGAAATTAACGGCTTGCTTTTGGATAGCCATCGTGCAAGGCTACAAGATACACCATTCCAATGGTGTTTGCAGATAGTGAAACCGTTACAAATATGTAATCCCCTTATGCTGGAGATGCTGAAGCGATGGTTACCGGCTCAGGAATCTTTTCGTGTCATGCAACGATGTATTCCATTAAGTTGTGGTGATATCTCCATGTGCTTAGGATTGGGTGGTGTTGGGGTGGATGTGGAATTTGAAAAAAATATATGTGGTGTTGTGGGGTCAGTTATGAAAGATAAATTACTAACAGTTGAAAATGTTATTAATGTCATTAAAAGTTTGTTAGAGGCTGAGTTTGTTGATGTTGATAATGTTTGCCGTTTGTATATTATAGTTTGTTTTGCTGTCCTATACTTCCCTAGGAATTCAAGAACTATTTGTAATATTCCGTTCAGTGTTTTAGACAATATAGATAGGTTGTCCACTTACAACTGGGGTAAAGCAGTCCATACATATCTGGTAAAAAGTTTAAGTCGTGCCTTTTTGGCACTTGGTCAAACAGAAATCTGCTTAAGCGGCTCAACAACAGTTTTGCAGGTACAAAGAACTTCATTTAATGATTATTACTGATTTGTACAATATATAAATTGATGAGATTTACAAATTTGTATTTTGTAGTTGTGGGCCGTAGAACGGCTTCGATTATGTGCGTCAGATACAGAGATTGTTTTTCCACGAATTTTGGGCTGGACGGACTTTCAATTAAAGAGAAGACGCGTTGAGAAGTTATTTCAAGAGACCCATGTATAAGTGCCTACCATTTTTACTTTATGAAAATGTTAATTATAATTGCCTACCATTTTTAGTTTATGAAAATGTTAATTATATTTGAGCACTAATCTGTTAGGTTATTTGTTCATTTAGATTTTTTTGGAATGGAGGTTGAGAGAAGAAGACCATGAGAATGAAATTATTCGAGAAGCCTTGCAACTTGGACACGAAGGGCAATCCAAAAAAGCGCATGTAGATAACAAGGCTGCGTCGACGCAAGACTTGTTAAAGAAGCTGCGAAAGCATGGAAGACGACTACGGAAGTTGAAGAAGCACATGACGGAATTACGTGAAGAAATATTGTCTAGATCTCATGTAGGGGATGAAGAAGATGGAGAAAATGTTGACGAGAAGGGTGCGGAAGGTGTACACAAAGAAGCCGATGTTGAGGTTGAGGTTGAACAGCGTGATCAGGAGGATGAAATTGGTGAACGTCTTCATAAAGGTTTTGATTTGAACTCCGAATCTGATGTTGCCCAGTTTGGGGAGGTTTTAGCACTTCAAGTCATTGCTCCATATGATCCACAACAGCCATCATTTGATTCATTAGGGGTTGACTTGATGAAGTTGTACAACACTGTTACTTATGACCGTACTCCTTATAGGTATTATTAATTAATTTTTTGTGACATGTATGAAAACGATTAAACAAACCATGAAATTTGTTACTAACAAACTTAAATTGTAGGTTGGTGGCCAATACAAATGGCCAAATTTTGGGTACTTCTGAATGCTCTGGATTTGGTCCTGCAAATAAGGTGGACAATATGGTAAGAACTATTTTTTGCATTTCTATTTCTATGAAAGTGAGGTGCTGATGTTGGGGACCCAATGGTTTGTGATCAATAATTAATTTGAAAATCTGAAGACCAAAATTTGTGTAGTCAGTCCCCATGTAATATCATAGCATTCCCCACGACTGGTCACAGTAGTATGTTTGTTATTAATTGTAAATCTTCCCAAGCAAGGAACATAAAGGTTTTTTGAGCCCTTTGTAACATCTATTTAATTTCATATTCATTTGCCTGATTTGGTGAATCCTTTTGTGTAGGCTGTTTTGTTCGGTGCAAGCACAATGATGTACTTTGAACGACGCAAATATGGTCATGTGAAGCGAGTAGCTTTCAATCCGTTATATGCGGTACAACAACTTAATGTTTGGTTACGAATGACTTAGCTTTATTTGAGTAAGAAATAACTAATGTCAGTTTTGATTGTATACTCATGTTCTGAACGAGTCACGAAGGATGAAGATTAATAGACGGCAATGGACATTGAAAGACTATGAGGTTTACTTTCGTGCAGGATTGATTTCTGTGGAGGATATTGTGGATGCTGATTTTGTGAGATTCCTCTTCATATATGTAATTTTTGCTGCATATTTAATACTTTCCAAGTTAAGTGATACATTTATTATTTGATGCAATTGTTTGCCCCAACGGTGCATGAAGGTCATTGGTGGTGCTATGCTGTAAATTGTCAACAGAAGAAGCTTTATGTCTTGGATTCAATTGGACATTCCAATAAAAATCGCAAAAGACTAGATAACGCCATTGTAAGCACTACAAATGTTCATTACACGTTTTGTATTTGTTGTCATAAACGTTTATTTTATTGATTTCATGATTGATTGAAGGCATATAATATGGGATTGCTTTTTGGTATGCTGTTGAAATGTGGTGATGATGAATATCCAATCTTTGAAGAAGAATGTCACAATACTCCTATTCAACCAAACTTGTATGTGTTTTCATTTATACAATGTAAATGAGTTGTTCTTCCATGTGTTGTTTGAATTTGTGATGAGGAATGTATTTATTTGGCTTGATATAGGTATGACTGTGGGATTATTGTTCTTCAAATGATGGAGTTGTGGGATGGTCAGAAGAAATTTGATGGCAATATCATGCCTAACTACACCAATGTAAGTTACAGTACGTTTAAGTTGTTACTTTTGACTTTGTGTATTATAATGTCATTTATGGAGTTGGAATTTTGATATTTGTTATGCAGGACCAACTACAACAGATTAGGCAGCAATACATATGGAAATGGATTTTAGATGTAGACAACATTCACAAGCAAGATGTGTTGCAGTACTATGACTTGTTAGTTAGACGTTAAAGTTTGGTGAACATTTGACCTCATACTGTCATTGAATGTGAACAAGATTGAATTTAAATTTTTGTGTTGTAATGAAGTACATGAATGTACAAAATTGTTTTGTAGGTCCCATGTAATTATTTGATGAGTCCCCTCTTTAAGCTCACTGTTGGTGTTGTATGCTTCATGACAAAATGTTAAGACTCTGTATTTATGTTTTAATTACTGGAATGTATGGGAGCGTAACCTTATGTTATTCATTTTAAAATGCTTCGAATGTTATAGACCTTGTGCAGGGTTTTCCTTTATTTTAATTACAAAATTATGCAAACCAAAAACTTTCCCCCCGCTCCCCATATAATTTAATACTGATCCCCACCTCTTGAAGGAGTAATTTATTTGATTTCATTGGATATGCATCCAAGGAAAGGATGTGAGGTCTTGATGTTGTAGTCCTTGGGGTGGGTCTTCCATTTTTTATTTTAATTGTGAAGACCAAAACGTTGTGTACCACTCCCCATTTAATTTCATAGCACTCCCCATGTCTAAGAGGGTTTGTTTGTTTGTTTACTTGGCTATGCGTCCTTGAACGGAAGACAAACCATTTTTCAGCCCTTAGACACTTTCATTTATTTTTATTTTCACGTGTGTGAGGTCATGATGTGGTTGTCCTTGCGGTGGGTGTTTGAATTTTTTTTTTAATTGTGAAGACCAAAATCTTTTGTACCATTGCCCATTTAATTTCACAGCACTCCCCACGTCTGGAAGGAGATAATTTATTTTAATTTTATTGAATATGCCTCCAAGGAAAGTAGACAAACCCATTCCAGCCTTAACTGACTTTCATTTCATTTTATTTACATGTATGTGATGTGACTATCTTGTTGACCTTCTGCTGGGTCTTCCATTTTAAATTTTTAAATCTGAATACCAAAATCTTTTGTACCACTCCCCACTTAATTTCACAGCACTCCCCACCTCTGGAAGGAGATATTTTATTTTTAATTTATGGGATATGCATCCAAGGAAAGGAGACAAACTCATTGCAGCCCTAACTGACTTTCATTTAATTCATTTGACATGTATGTGAGGTGACGATGTTGTTGACCTTGTGGTGGGTCTTCCATTTTTAATTTTTAATTGCGAAGACCAAAATCTTTTGTACCACTCCCCACTTAATTTCACATCACTCCCCACGTCTGGAAGGAGATATTTTTTAAATTTATTGGATATGCATCCAAGGAAAGGAGACAAACTCATTGCACCCCTAACTCACTTTCATTTAATTCATTTGACAAGTTGTTCAGGTGACGGTGTTGTTGACCTTGTGGTGGGTCTTCCATTTTTAATTTATAATTGCGAAGACCAAAATCTTTTGTACCACTCCCCACGTCTGGAAGGAGATATTTTTTAAATTTATTGGATATGCATCCAAGGAAAGGAGACAAACTCATTGCAACCCTAACTCACTTTCATTTAATTCATTTTACATGTTCTTGAGGTGATGGTGTTGTTGACCTTCTGCTTGGTCTTCCATTTTTAATTTTTAAATCTAAAAACCAAAATCTTTTGTACCACTCCCCACTTAATTTCACAGCACTCCCCACCTCTGGAAGGAGATATTTTATTTTTAATTTATTGGATATGCATCCAAGGAAAGGAGACAAACTCATTGCAGCCCTAATTGACTTTCATTTAATTCATTTTACATGTTCTTGAGGTGACGGTGTTGTTAACCTTGTGGTGAATCTTCCATTTGTAATTTATAATTGTGGAGACCAAAATCTTCTGTACCACTCCCCACTTAATTTCACAGCACTCCCCACCTCTGGAAGGTTATATTTTATTTTAAATTTATTAGATATGCATCGAAGGAAAGGAGACAAACTCATTGCAGCCCTAACTCACTTTCATTTAATTCATTTTACATGTTCATGAGGTGACGATGTTGTTGACCTTCTGCTTGGTCTTCCATTTTTAATTTTTAAATCTGAAAACCAAAATCTTTTTTACCACTCCCCACTTAATTTCACAGCACTCCCCACCTCTGGAAGGAGATATTTTATTTTTAATTTATTGGATATGCATCCAAGGAAAGGAAACAAACTCATTGCAGCCCTAACTCACTTTCATTTAATTCATTTGACATGTATGTGAGGTGACGGTGTTGTTGACCTTGTGATGGATCTTCCATTTGTAATTTATAATTGCGGAGACCAAAATCTTCTGTACCACTCCCCACTTAATTTCACAGCACTCCCCACCTCTGGAAGGTTATATTTTATTTTAAATTTATTGGATATGCATCGAGGGAAAGGAGACAAACTTATTGCAGCCCTAACTCACTTTCATTTAATTCATTTTACATGTTCATGAGGTGACGGTGTTGTTGACCTTCTGCTTGGTCTTCCATTTTTAATTTTTAAATCTGAAAACCAAAATCTTTTTTACCACTCCCCACTTAATTTCACAGCACTCCCCACCTCTGGAAGGAGATATTTTATTTTTAATTTATTGGATATGCATCCAAGGAAAGGAGACAAACTCATTGCAGCCCTAACTCACTTTCATTTAATTCATTTGACATGCATGTGAGGTGACGGTGTTGTTGACATTGTGGTGGGTCTTCCATTTTTAATTTATAATTGCGCAGACCAAAATCTTTTGTACCACTCCTCACTTAATTTCACAGCACTCCCCACGTCTGGAAGGCGATATTTTTCAAATTTATTGGATATGCATCCAAGTAAAGGAGACAAACTCATTGCAGCCCTAACTCACTTTCATTGAATTCATTTGACATGTATGTGAGGTGACGGTGTTGTTGACCTTGTGGTGGGTCTTCCATTTTTAATTTTTAATTGCGAAGACCAAAATCTTTTGTACCACTTAATTTCACAGGACTCCCCACGTTTGGAAGGAGAATTTTTATTTTAAATTTATTGGATATGCGTGGTAGAAAGGAGACAAACTCATTCGAGCCCTAACTTACTTTCATTTCATTTTAAGTACATGTATGTGAGGTCACGATGTTGTTGACCTTGTGGTGGATCTTCCATTTTGATTTCTTATTTGTGAGGACCAAAATCCTATATAACAATCCCCATTTAATTTGCGAGCACTCCCCCCCTCTGGGAGGACATATAGTTATAAATTTATTGGATATGCCTCGTTGGAAGATAGGGAAACCCCATTCAAGCCCTTAGTCACTTTGATTATGTTCATCACATTACGGTTCGTGTTAAAATTGGGCTTCAATAACATAACATAGTCAACAGTCGGGGTGGTCCTTCTGGTTTACCACGTAAACGTAAAAACAAAAAACACATAAGAACATGTAAACAACAAGCATAATACATCTTAAATAATATAACCCCATGTTTTACATTTAATCATCCACATTTTGGGAAGGTTCAATGTTGGACGAGGTCTCCCCAATGTCAGGAACAGACTGAGTGGATGGATTGACAAATTTTTTTAATATCTCCTGAACCTTTGGATCGAGTGATGGATGAGGGTCAATGACAGGCTTGATTGTGGCTTGGACTAGTTCATCCGTGGGTTCACAAATGTCCGCTTTGAATATCTAGTTTTCAAAAAAGTCGTTTGTCCATATTAATGACCAAAGTTATGAGGATACGAAAACATTTAGTAGGAGTAAGGTCAAGTTCTTTCTAATTGGGGATAGTACCTTCACAATGTTACGGACAGTGATGTTTAGGTAGCAAATTTGATGTCTATGACCAAATGTCGCAACCTGCTATGAACAACTACACAACGTTACTATGACAAGGATATAACGCATACGAATTCCATGTTAAACATGACTTTATTAAATGTGTGTGATGCAAACTTGACTTACAGTGTTCAAAAGTAAAACTGCTCCAACAATAAGATGTGTCCCATACTCTGGATGAAGTAGTACTTTCCGGTGCACACTTGCCCAAACCGTACCAGTAGGATCCTGTTCTTGGAAAGGATTAAATCAGTACAACAATTTGTTTCCAATACATAATATTTGTGTTAAAAGATGATACCTTCACACATATCTGCATATTGCCTAGGCCATTTGGGTTGCACTGTTTGACAATGCATGCTACGAAAGGAAGTATACCAGTTCTGTTACAACTTCCTAAGTGTGCAGTATTGTTAATGTCTCCGTCCTTAACCAGAGTTGTGAATGAAAACTGCCATGAGTGTTTCGCTGATATTCATAACGACAACAAATTGATGTAGACTAAAACATATGTACCATGGAACTTTATGAATTTCTCTGCCCATAACCATGCATTTGATTTGAAATCCCTCTCATAACTTGCAACAACAATAGACTTTGCAAATTCTTGGGTGCTTTGTGCGTGTTCTGAACCACGGTTAATGATAGCTGCCTGGACATTTCCTGCTGGCCTTGGAATAAGGGTTGTTGATGAATTACATTTTTTGAGGAAAGATGCCAAATCTTCTTCTTCTATATCAAGGCCCTTCCACGGTTCCATTGCAACTGAGAAAAGTTAAAATTTCACATATTTGAATTAAGAAATGCGTCAGACTATTGCTTATCATTTGTGTTAAATTAATGATGTACCACTAAAATGCAACAATGAAAGATTTCATCACTTACCTCCTATATTTCACCGCAACCCAACAAAGAAACAAACTTTTTATGGTCGCATAAGTAGTGGGCCACGGGGTCCATTATATACAAAAAGTAGTTCATGGTGGTATGTCCATAATACCCTTGCTTTTCTTCTTCAGTAAGTTTAATCGTCATTAATGTTTTGTCTCCTGTTTCATCGTCAACCCTTTAACTTCTCCCCAACCCCCTTACCTAACACAAGTTAATGCAGAGTTATGGCAGGAGCTTGGACATTAAAGGCACGTAGGTTGGTAGCCATCGTTGAATGGTGTTTGGAGCTGCACACTCGTCCCCATTAAACATCGTCACCTTCCATTCCAAGTAAGTGCTTATTATAACTTCAGAAAAAAAAATTTATTGTGTCCGAAAAGATAAAATTTCATGTCCGCATTAATTATGAAACTTCATTGCACTTGGGTTGTTGTGTTCAAACATTGCAGACATGTTGACGTTGTATGTTTCCTAGGGTTTCAATCAATGTTGAATGCCATACATGGCCACCAACTTTTTATTTTCTTTTATGAAATAATGAATATATGTAGTATTGACATTCACAGCTATCCTATTAACCAAAGAACAGTAGTAATGGAGGCCTTTCCGTCACTTGATGATATTTGCTTGGGTGAAGACATTCCTGTCCAAGCGTCACATGAACTCAATGAACATATAAATAGTAACAATGCACATGACGTCAACGAAGATGACATTGTTCCAAAAGTTCATATGTGTTTTGAGACATTGGACGCTGTGAAGGTTTTTTACAGAAATTTTGTTATACAAAGTGGGTTTGGTGTTAGGATCAGAAGTTCACTATGGGGTTCGGACAATGAAATCAACTACATAAAGTTAGTATGTTCGCGTGAAGGAAATTACGTTTCTGCCATACCCCCAGAATTGAAGACCGTGCCAAGTCAAAAAAAACAGTGCAAAACAGGTATAACTGTTGGGAAAAAGGAAGAGAAATGGTACATAAGGAGTGTTGCCACTGATCATAGTCATGACATAAGTCCACAGAAATCCCGGCTAATACGTGGCAACCGTAAAGTAAACATGCATGCTAGGCAAACTGTTGACATCAACGACGAAACCAGTGTTAGGATCAACAAAAGTTTTCGATCACTGATTTGTGAGGCCGGTGGATATGATAACATAACCTTCATTGAGCGGGATGTTCGCAACTACATTGGTAAACAAAGAAGGTCATTGTGCAATGATGGGGATGACCAAGCGTTGCTTCGACACTTCTCACAGATGAGAGAATTGAACAACAACTTCTTCTTCGATATAGACATGGACGAAAATAACAGAATATGCAATGTTTTTTGGGCTGACGCAAGGAGTAGAACGGCATGTCAAAATTTTGGTGTTGTGGTGTCATTTGACACAACCTACTTAACAAACAAATATGACATGCCATTTGCGCCTTTCGTGGGAGTCAATCATCATGGGCAGTCAATTTTGTTAGGTTGTGGCCTTGTTTCTTGTGAGGACACAACTACGTTTGTGTGGCTTTTTGAGTGTTGGCGTCGATGCATGTCCAACATTGAACCTCATGGTATCGTTACTGACCAGTGTAAGGCAATGATGAACGCAATTAAAGTCGTATTTCCTAAAACAAAACATAGGTGGTGTTTGTGGCACATCATAAAAAAGGTTCCTGAGAAATTGCAAGGGTACACAAACTACAAACCTATGAAGACAGAATTGAAGAAACTTGTGTATGATTCCATCTATATTAATGACTTTAAGTTAGGGTGGGTGGATTTTATTACCAAGTATGACTTGAATGCAAATGAATAGTTGTGTACGTTGTATAATGAGAGACATCGTTGGGTTCCCTGCTATTTGAAAAGTCATTTCTGGGCTGGAATGTCAACCACACAAAGCAGTGAGGGCATGAATGCATTTTTTGATGGATTCATCAACTCCAGCACAACCTTGCAACAATTTGTCGTACAGTACGACAATGCATTAAGGCAAAAGGCATAAAAGGAGTTTGAAGCGGACTTCGCATCTGCGAATACAACTGTTGCATGTGGCTCTCAATCACCGATTGAACAACAATTTTAATTAGAATACACATACGCCAAATTTAGTGAGGTGCAAAACGAATTCAGGGGTAAGATGAATTGCTTCGTGAAGAGTGTATCAAAAGATGAAATAGTTTGGAAGTATACCGTGAAGGAAGAGTGGATGTGGAATGGACAGAAAAACCACAGAATGCACAACTTGAAACTCGATTCAGTTACAACAAATATTGAATGTAGTTGTTTGTTGTTTGAGTTTAGAGGCATATTGTGTCGCCACAGCTTCTTGGTTCTGGGACAAGAAGACATTAAATGTGTTGCCGATAAGTATGTTCTCAGACGTTGGTCAAAAAATGTGTGAAGGAGACACAGTCTCATAAATGCGGGTTACAATAGAAGTAGTGACGACCCACGAATGCAAAGGTACCAAGTATTGTGTAACACTTTTTATGATATAACTGAGGTTGCTTGTGACTCTGAGAATACAACAAAACAGTTATGTGATGAACTCCACCTCATAGCAAAGTCATTAGGGGTGCCAACCAAACCAATGGAATGTATAGCACCAAACGGAGGTGGGTCCCTAACCACTAATGATGTTACTCCATCTGCAACCAACAGCGGAATGGTTCTAAGCCCAATTCATGTTAAGAGGAAGGGAAGACCACGTTCAAACAAACTGCAGTCAACTGTGGAGAAAATATGTAAGAGGAGGAGAACAAACGCGTCTAAAAACAAGGCTTCAAGAACTACAATGGTAAAATCATATTATTTTATAAAAAGTCAAAATATTATGTTTTCATTAATCACTGCAAGTAACTGTTTGTTGTATTTTGAATAGGACACTTCCTACTTTGGTGCAACATCGGACCATCAGCATGTCTCCTTTGAATGCCCATCGTTACTGAACACACCCATTCGTAATAGTGAATTTATGTCTTTGTTGACATCTGTGGAGTCTGACTTTGGAAACACTCAAATTTCTTCAACAACCCACATTTGAAAAGAAAATTTAGGTAGGTCCACCAAGGTGACGTACATATACAATGTGGTGGTAAAGGGATGTTTTTGTCTCCAAAGTAATATCACTGTTTTGTTATGCATAGATAGTTCATTTTGGAAATGCACCTCCCATAGTTTATCTTTACTACCACATAGGTTTTGCCGCACATGAAATGCGCAAACATAATATGACTGAAGTCTTCTTGTTTGTGAATGACATGTGCGTAAATGGATGGTCATTTCATATTGTAATGGTTACTCCATTTAATGAAATATTATTTCGTTCAACGTGTATAGTAATATTTATTACATTTACATGACTAATTAATTAGCTTAATTCCATTTCAGTATGCAATAAATTAATTGTTGTCTGTTACCATTCGAATAACCTTAACAGATAGAAATTAAGTGGCCAATATTAACGTTGCTGCGACGCACTAAATGACGACGTCTAATACACCCTTGTGGGGGAACCCAATGTTCAACTACCACCGCCTATTATTAAATTTCCATTCTCCATTCAAACCTAGTGCTGTGTCACCTACCAATCCGCCTCCTTCGTCCACCTGTCCTCAACCACCATAATTTAATGCCTTTAATGTCACGTTTTGTGGCAGACCACCCTCCTTCATCTCTCAAATAGGCCAACAAAGAATGCAAACATCCCGCCCAACCCAATAGTATGGAATCGACTGGTTCGTGCAGTATTAGCGATATTAATGTTCGTGATGCATCTCCTACTGCAACTAAAGTGCTGTGGACCTTCACCACGATTAACATACATGACCAGGTGCGTGTTTCCCCTTATTTTGACACTGTCTTTACATACATTTGCATTATTTGACATATAACCTTTCTGACTTTCAATGTAGTTGTTTGCTCATATGGATCGACATTTTGCTGCGGCATTTGAAAATGAACTGACCCACCAATGGACTTTGCTTGATAGCTTTGAAAATCGCTATGTAGTTTCCTATAACATGGATAAAATGAATCCAAAATTAACGGATGGGTGGAAAGACCTGGAAAACACATACAGCACACAGATATGGGACTCATACGTCCAATTTCGTTATGTGGGCAACTCTACTTTCGAAATAACGGTTTTTATTGGCCAATGCACACCAAAGAATATGAAGGCATTCTTAGACACAACAGCGGTGGACCCTGGTACATCCCTTTTTGCGGTCACATTGACTCAATGTCAAGCAAATGCAAGTCACCTGGTAATTATTATTCTTATTTTCTCAATCCTATTCAAAACTATTAATATCCATGGATTGAAAATAGAATGGGTAACATTATTGTTGATTATCTGAGCAAGACTTGAATGTTGATTTTGCTGAGGTCATCAAGAGCCTTGAGGTGGACGTCATATATCTAGTTGGACGTCGAAGAGGAGTTAAATGCAAACTGCTTGTGTCGCAAAACAACCAAACAACAAAGCTTGGACAAGGATGAAGGAAGTTTTGTGCTCAAAATAGGTTGAAGGAGGGAGACAGATTGGTGTTTGAGGTGGACCAGGTTCAAAAACAACCTATAGTTGAGGTTTACATTAATGGGTGCTACTGTGATGTTGCAAAGTCCATAGATTTAGTTTCATGTTATTACATCCACACAGATGTGTGTTCAAGTCTTTGTGTGTTTTTATATTTTCGTTAAATAAATATTAATGAATTGTGTCATTATGATACTTTTTTGGTAACTTCGGACTCCGGCCTCATTTTTGTAATCAAGATCTGTTTCATGTTTGGGGAGTAAAAATTTCCAAAATAGGGAGTGGTGTTATATATTCTGGTTCACAGTACCAGGTTTAATATCCATCTGAAATTTCAGAATTTTGTTAACCAATTCAATTTTTTATTTTTAATTATGACCAATTTAAATTTAGAATAACAGTTTTAATATCATTTTAATTTAGGAAGGACATAAAATTTTTTTAAAATTTTCAATTGCGTTACAAAGTAGGGAGTAAAAGTTTCCAAAATGGGGAGTGGTGTTATATATTCTGGTTCACAGTACCAAGTTTAACAGCCATCTGAAATTTCAGAATTTTGTTAACCAATTCAATTTTTTATTTTTAATTATGACCAATTTAAATTTAGAATAACAGTTTTAATATCATTTTAATTTAGGAAGGACATAAATTTTTTTTTAAATTTTCAATTGCGTTACAAAGTGGGGAGTAAAAGTTTCCAAAATGGGGAGTGGTGTTATATATTCTGGTTCACAGTACCAAGTTTAACAGCCATCTGAAATTTCAGAATTTTGTTAACCAATTCAATTTTTTATTTTTAATTATGACCAATTTAAATTTAGAATAACAGTTTTAATATCATTTTAATTATGGAAGGAAATTAAATGTTCTTTAAATTTTCAATTACGTTACAAAGTGGGGAGTAAAAGTTTCCAAAATGGGGAGTGGTGTTATATATTCTGGTTCACAGTATCAGGTTTAGTATCCATCTGAAATTTCAGAATTTTGTTAACCAATTCAATTTTTTATTTTTAATTATTACCAATTTAAATTTAGAATAACAGTTTTAATATCATTTTAATTTTGGAAGGAAATTAAATGTTCTTTAAGTTTTCAATTGCGTTACAAAGTGGGGAGTAAAAGTTTCCAAAATGGGGAGTGGTGTTATATATTCTGGTTCACAGTACCAGGTTTAATAACCAGCTGAAATTTCTGAATTTGGTTAACCAATTAAATATTTTATTTTTAATTATGACCAATTTAAATTTAGAATAACAGTTTTAATACCATTTTAATTTTGGAAGGAAATTAAATGTTCTTTAAATTTTCAATTGCGTTACTAAGTGGGGAGTAAAAGTTTCCAAAATGGGAAGTGGTGTTACATATTTTGGTTCACAGTACCAGGTTTAATAACCAGCTGAAATTTCTGAATTTGGTTAACCAATTAAATATTTTATTTTTAATTATGACCAATTTAAATTTAGAATAACAGTTTTAATACCATTTTAATTTTGG
>Ga0214544_1001901_pt1 | contig 44006 bp, 32 predicted proteins | sample CNSS3metaG_FD_160074 | JGI IMG/M metagenome (GOLD analysis project Ga0214544, IMG submission 160074) | Root nodule microbial communities from cowpea collected in UCLA plant growth center, Los Angeles, California, USA - CNSS3 | ecosystem: Host-associated > Plants > Roots > Nodule | place: USA...
CTATTGCTCTTTGAGACACCTCTTCAAATCTTCACATCTTCTTTGGCCCATGTGAAGAGTATGAGAAGTCCATGTGGGTTTGGGCCATCTTGAATGAAGCCCAATTTGATCTTTTTTTAGCATGCCCCTTGTTATTGGGCCTTTTGATGGGCTTGGGCTTGAAGGTGCATGATGGCCATGGATCGGGCCTTGAGCATGATTTGGGCCTAGGCGTTGCCCAAGCTATAAGCCTTGTTGGGATCACATCACTTGGGGAGTAAGGTCTTGGCCAAGAACTGATTTGAATGAATAAGATGGGTGTATTACTTATCTTGTATTATTGTATATGTTATTTCTAATTTTTATCAGCTCACCCTTTCTGTTTGTGATTGGCGATGATCATGTGATTTGTTACACGGGAGCGGATGATGATACAAGTGATGTTGTGGATGCTCAGGCGACGGAGTGAGGGCTAGTTGGGACTAGAGCTAGGGATTTTTTTTATGTTTTAATTTACGATTATGGATTTTGGAACTTGTAATGATTTTACTACTACCATTTTACATATTTTGGCTCGATGTTTAAACATTTTAAATTTCCATGCGTTTGGGAATAATAATATCACATCGATTGGATTTTCATTTTATATCTTATTTATTTAATTAAGTAATATCCCCTAGGGATGTTACAAACTTCGTAGGAATTGGTGTAGTACTCTTGAATGTCAGCAAAATAAGATATTAACTTAAGCAAATAATTAATTACATATACATACAATAAAAATAATTCACAATAGACTACAAATTCATAGACTCATATTACAAAAATAAGAACCTAGGAGTGTGAATAGTCAAAACTACACTATTATAAAAAAATCACTTTAACTAATTAAAAACTTTTGAGAATAAACATATTTTTTAACATAGCTTCTTGAAGAAGATTTTTACACCTTTAAAAATTTGTACACTACTTTTTACATTCTTGATGAGGTCACTTTTACTGTCAAGTGGGTCATAAAACTTATTCTAGAGCTTTCATCTATTCTCCCTCCATAGTTTTCCATTTCTAAACATCATATCTCTTTTAGCCAAGTCTTCATTTACCTTGAACAAAATTGAGGCTTCAAATAATACAAAAGTTAGTCCATATCTTCTATAAAAGAAGAAATATTGGAGAAGTCAACATGTTGGTTAAATTACCTTTAGTGTACTCTCCCACACATGATCCTTGTCATATTTGACCATCTTTCAAAACTTATAACGAATAAGTTATGATTCATTGCTAGCTAGCCACAATGTCCTACAAGTAAAACAGATGCTTCTCCCATTGGTTGATGTTTGTCATCATAGTTGACCACCACACGTAATCCATTAGCCAAGTTATGAACATCCTTTACCTTGACATTGAGTTTTTGAGTAACTCCATTCTCATCTATAAAATTTAAATACATTAATTAAAACTTAATAAATTAAAAGAAAACCACAAAAATTAAAATTACTTATTCTTTACCTATAGAATCAACAACCCAATAGTGGTTTGATTGTCCTCCCTTTTTTGGTTCCACTCTTTTAGGTTCAGATTGAAAAGTGGGTTGAGTAGATTCAGAAACTATTTGTTCAGATGTTGGTTGTACATCATGGTAGAGATTCACTGTGCATTTTCAGATGTTGGTTGTGCAAGCTCAATTCTTGGTTATGCAAGTTCAAAAGTTGGTTAAGTAGGTTCAATTCTTAGTTATGCAATTTGTGTAGGTTGAGTTTTGGGTTGTCCAGGTTGTATAGGTTGAGTTTTGGGTTGTGCAGGTTGAGGTTTAGGCTGTCTAGGTTGTGCAGGTTGAGGTGTAGGCTGTTTAGGTTGTGTAGGCTAGGTTTTAGGCTACCCAGGTTAGGTTTTAGTTGTCGAGGTTGAGTTTTTGGTTGTGTAGGTTCAGTTATTCGTTGTTCATGGGTAGCTTGGAAGTAGTTTCCAACATAATTATCAAAAGTAGATGTATTGTGTTGAATTCCAGGAGTTCTTGAAACTGACTTAACCAAGTTCTTAATTCTTTTTGGTTTAGGCATATCTGCACATAAAAATGAAATATTAAACTCCAAAAACATTGAAGGAAGTGGTGGCTCAGCGATGATCCTAATCTCTATAAATTGCACATAAATACCATTAAAAGAAGTTGAACCAAAAAAAGACTGAACAAGTTGAGAAGAGTTTGAAACCTTAGAGATCTAATTCTTATTATTTTTCATTTGCAGTAGAGTAACTACACTAAATACTTAAAGTTAAAAGCAAGATTTGAATCACTTTAAAGGAACCAAAGGTGAATTTAACATAATAGTATTTAGAAGATGTTTAATGAATTGATTCATGATAAAAGAATAGTAACTTTCTCATATTTAATGTTTCTTTCTTTTGTGCTAAGATTCGAATAAAATTTCTTGTGAACATTTAGTCATCATATACTTTTTTATATTTGTTCCTAATTAGTTTGCATATCACAATAGTAAGAGTCAATTACTTTGACCAATGCATTTACCTTCGGTAGTGTAGAAACCTTCTAAGGTAAGACTTGGGTCCACTAAATACCAAATAACTTGATAAGATTGAACGATAAATTCTTCTATAAAGCAAGTGAGGTCCTAAACTAATTAACGTAGTTTTGTATCAATAGTTGCAGCAACTTAATGTTGTATCAGTGGTTCAACAATGATCAGAAATAACATAAACTCTAGATGATCTATGTTTCAATTATATCTAACAAACAAGTGTCACTCTAAAAAAAAAACAGCAGATCAATTGTGTGTTTTGTGCACAATATAGCCTTTTAAAGATGAAATAAATTCATACTAGTACTCAAGAAATAATATAAGACTTTAGGAGTGTTGGTTCTTTACATGAAGTAAACAGTAGTACACATAGTTCAACTCCTTCAAAATAACACACAACCAAAAATTATGAGCATGAAGATAGTTGGGAATTTAAACATGGCTGAAATTGGTAAATAGTTGGGAACTTACATACGAAAGGGGAGATATGAGACAATAAGTGTAGAGTTGAATGGAAATGATAATGTTAGGTCTAATCCAACAATTATTACTCTGCATTGAGTCATTTTCAATGAGTTCATTGTTAATGTTGTTCTCACTTAGTAAGTCGTCATCTTTATCATCCCTAAATAGTGCTAATTGTTCTAAGACATTGAAAAATTGATTTAAGTCTTGTTGAAGGCACGATTCAACTTTAAAAACATTAATATCTCCTTCTCCCATATCATAAAAGTCTTTTGGTTTCAAATTGACAACGATTTTTCAATCCTTATTGACCTCATCATTGATGTAATATAGCATTTCAACTTGTGAAGCTTCAATATAAAGATCATGTTCCTCACTCCAGTGTGAATCAATCGTGAAAAATCAATACAATTGAAACCCCATGAATCTTTTTTAAACCCCTTATCTTTTGTGGTGTCAGCCCATTTGAACAAAATCACTTTAAAATGACCATAGTAATTGAGCTCAATTATATCTTATAACTTTTCATAATAAGCCAAATTTGCTTGTTTGATGTTATCATTTGCACTGTTTGTAACACATGACGTTGAAGAAGTTAAGAAAACTTCATTTTTTTGGGTTTTCATCCCATGTTCTTGACTTTTAGTTCTAAATTTGAATTCATTTACATTAAAGGTAATAAATCTTCTAGCATGTGGTGTTGGACCTTGAGCTAGATACTTGAGACCATTTGACACTAAAGTTGAAATGTCCAGGTTTTGAATCTCAAGAAAATAACGAACAAATATGTCAACATATTTTTCAAAACTTCAATTTAAATTTTCAAAATAATATTTTACATACCCTTTGAGGAAACCAATTTATGAAATCCTTATTCACCATCTTTTCTATCTTTGTATTTGAAATTCTTCGTCCTCTAGACCGCCTTCGGAAATGATCTTTAAATTCCCTAACATTATATGTGAATGTATTACTAATAATACCATAAAAAACATTATTTGAATAATTAGATTTGTGGTTTATGCTAATACTCACAGAATATAAGGCTTAACTTCAGGACAATTAAATACCACATATCAATGTGCTTGAGTCTTCTTAATGGTTGACAACTCAAAAGTTGAAAAGGCACTTACTATTCTACATATTGATGGAAATAGGGTACTCAAATGACAAGAATTTGTATTAGAATAATCATCCACACGGGAAGGTTTACTACCTCTTGTCTTCATCCCTTCCATATATTGAGAGCAAAAAGTTAGAACCTCTTCAACAAGGTATCCTTCAGCAATAGAACCTTTGGGTTGTGCCTTGTTTCGAACATAGGATTTCAAGTGTCCCAAATACCTATAAAATTTTATGTTAGGACAATGAAACTTTAGACTTTGAAATAAAATATAAAGGTGTGTCAGATATAGTTACCTTTCAATGAGATACATCCAACAGTAATGTACTGAACCTCCAAGTTTTGCCTCACCACTTAGGTGATAAGTTAAATGAACCATGATTGTAAAAAATGTAGGAGGGAATAAAATTTCCAAATGGCAGAGTTTGAATCATGCGTGACTCTATCTTATGAAGATCTAATTGACTTAAGCTTTTGCCACATAATTTTTGAAAAAAGGAACACAGCTCTACTATCATTGCAATCACATTGTTTAGTAAAACATTACGTACGACAATAGGTAGTAATTGTTCCATAAGAATATGTCAATCATGACTATTGAGACAAAAAATCTTTCCATTTTTCAAGTCAATACACTTTTAAATGTTACTTGAGTATCCATCTAGCATTTTAACATTTTTCAAGGTTTGCAAAAATGTTTTTTCTTTGCTTTTGATAATGAAAACAAAGACGACCAAAATATTCCTTTATCATTTGGCCAAAGTTCCTTCCTTATACCCATTTCTTTAAGAACGTTTCGAGCTTTAAGATCATCATTTGATTTCTTAGGATCATTAAGTATAGTGTACAAAACATTGTCATAAATGTTCTTCTCAATATGCGTCACATCTAGACAATGATGCAACAAATTGGTCACCCAATAAGGAAGGTCAAAAAATATACTTCTCTTTTTCCATGGATCTACTCCAACAACCTCAACATTGTTTCCTCGAGCCTTCTTACTTGTATTTGTAGTTTCTAAAGGTTTTTCAAATGTAACATTCAAACCTTCAACTTGTTTAAATATGTTTAAGCCCTCTTACACCACATTAAGAGTACAATAGCCATGACTCAGTACAAAAGCACTTGAGGAGAAGCGCCCGAGGTTTGATTAAAATTGGTCACTACAATAATTATTTAATGGAGTTAAGAAAGAGGTGACAACATGCAACGTAGTGTTGTTGAGTGTTTGCCACTTTCTCCCATACAAAGCCTCGTATAGTACCATCTCATTCCTAGAATGATGTCTATTGTTGTAGGTGAACTCCACCAAAGGCAATAGCTCATCCCAACTCTCCTTATATACTAGCATACACACCTTTAACAGATCTTCCAAAAACTATGTGGTCTTTTTTTATTATCCATCAGTTTGAAGATCATAGGTAGAACTCATCCTAAGCTTACTTCCCAAAGATTTTTGTAATGTCTTCCAAAACCTTGAGTTAAATCCTAGATCTCTATTTGATATTATGCTACTTGAAACTTCGTGTAGCTTTACAACCTCCTTAATGTACAATTTTGTTAACATCTCCAAATACATAATTCAATATATGGGGCTAAAACGTGTGCACTTGGCCATGCTATCAACCACTATGCATATAACATCTACTCTCTTTTGGTTCTTGGTATAAGAGTGACAAAATCCATTGTCATGTTATCCCATTTTCACACTGGAATATCTAATGGTTTCAACAACCCTCCAAGTCTTTAGTTTTCTATCGTGGCCTATTGGCAAGTCATATTAAGCTCCTTTTGGCCAAATAAATAGATACTCAAGGCTCTTGTATTCACTATACACTTGGAACTTGGATCCATATAAGTAGTGCCTCCACATCTTAAGAGCAAAGATCATTATTGCCAACTTTAGGTCATGTTTCAGGTAGTTCTTCTCATGCACTTTCAATTATCTTGAAGCATACGTCACAACTTTCCTTTCCTGCATGAGCACGTGACCTAAACCTTGATGAGATGCATCACAAAAAGTCTTTGAAAGGTTTCCCAAAATCTAGGGTTTTTAACACTAGAGTACTCGTTAACCTTCTCTTCAACTCTTGAAAGCAAGTCTCACACCTCTCTCTCCATATGAAAGGTTGGTCCTTGTGGGTTAACTAAGTTAAGGGTGTCATCAACTTGGAGAACCCTTCTAAAAAATTCATGTAGTATCCTGATAAACCCATAAAACTCCTGACTTAGTCACTATTTCGGGACTCTCCCAATTCAGAACAACCTTCATCCTAGTAGGATCCACCACTACGCCTTGAGCTAAGATCACATGTCTAAGGAATTGTACTTCTTCCAACCATAACTGACACTTGGACATCTTAGCATACACTTTCTTCTCTCGTAGAACTCTCAACATTGTTCTCAAGTGCTTTCCTTCTTCGTTATGAGAATTTGAATAGACGAGGATATCATCTATGAAAACCACCACCAACTTATCCTAGAAAGGGTAAAAGATCCTATTTATGTAATCCATGAATATGAAAAGGACATTGGTTACTCCAAATGGCATCACCATATAATCGTAATGCCCATACCAGGATCTGAAACTTATTTTGCACATATCTTCTTCCTTCACCAAAATTTGATGGTATCCAAACCTCAAATCTATCTTTTAGAACACAATAGCACCATGAAGTTGATCCATCAAATCATCCACTCAATCCACCACCTTTCTTCTTAACTAGTAACACTAGTGCTCCCCAAGGCCCACAGATTGATAAATTGTTTATCTAACAACTCCTCATTATGCCTCTTTAGTTTCACTAACTCACTAGGAGCTATCTTGTAAGGTGTTATTAACATTAGTCCCACTATAGGCACCAAGTCAATTGCGAACTCCAAATTTGTCTATCGTGGTAACTCGTGCACTTCTTTGGAAACACATCCAAGAATTCTTCCACCATTGGAATCCTCATGGTCAGCCCAGCTCATTCTCCCACCATATTGTCAAAACCACGAATCACTTTGTGCCATGTTTTAACTCTCGTTGAACTTGACGAGCAACCACAAACTCTAACCTTTCAGGAACTTTTTCGGAAACATATCTAAGAATTCTTCCACCATTAAAATCCTCTTGGTTTACCCAACTCTTTCTTACACCGTATGGGTATGAACCATGAAGAACTTTGTGCCCCCTTTTTAACTTGTTTGACAAGCAACTTGACGAGCAACCATAAACTCTAACTTTTCAAACATTGGAAACACAACTTCCTTACTACCACAATAAATGAGAATATGATTGGTGCACAACCAATCCATCTCCAAGATGTTGTCTAAACCCTCCAAAGAAAGACATATCTAATTGACTTTGAATTTATGTCCCTTGATCCCCATTGGGCATGCTAAACATGCCAAAACAGTCCTCACTTGTCCTAAAGCTGGAGTAGAAAGTACCTACTCCACTTCTAACTCCCTCATTGGCAAACCTAACTTATCCATGCATGCATGAGAGACTAAGGAATGTGTAGCTCTAAAATCAAACAAAACTCGTACACTACTGCCTTTTATGAAACATACACCTTGGACAAGATTACCTATGCTTGGAACTTCAGCTCCTAACGTTGAAAACACATACCCAATTATTGGGATACTCCACCGTTTCTTCCCATATTTTGCCCTCCATTGGCAATCACTAGGTTCTTTCTCAACAAGCACTCCCTAGAGAAATGTACTACTTAGTGACAAGTGAAACAGTCCCTTTCTCCTAGCCACATGTGCATTGGTTGAGAAGACGTTGTTCAAGACGTTTGATGTTGAGGCCTAGCATAGGCTTGGCCTAATGCACCTTAGTTTTTCCCCTTGCATACCCTTCTTGGTGGCGAGCCACTCTGCTAGATGGTCCATCTAGCTTCTTTGTCAATCTTTCTTTTTCCACTAAGGCAAGGACTCACATATAGATATAGGGGCTATTGCCCTTTTTAGCTTAAGCCTCAATACCTCCAAGTTACTAAACTTCCAAGCCTTAGAAACAACCTACATGTAGAATCTTGCCAGGAATTCAAACATTAAGGCATAAGTTGTCACTTACATGTCTTTGTGCTCTAAACGTAGGAACTCAACTTCCCCTGCATACCTTGTGCTATCTGGGAAATACTTCTCTAAGAACAATAGCTTGAAGTATTCCCTGTTCTCGACATCTCCCTTTGTTGCTAACAATTGTTGAGCTCCCATCCAACAGAAGTCAACCTCTTCAGAAAGTAGGTAGGTGGCAAAAGTCAGTCGCTTGTCCTCAAGACAAGATACGACCTTGAAGATATTCTTTAGCCCTCGCAACCTCTTTTAAGCTTGATTTGAATTTCCACTCCCATGGTACTTGGAAGGTTCATGCCTCATGAACTCCCCAAAACTCAACTCTTTAAGTTGGTTTAGATGCAGACGTCACAATAGTTGCTATAGACACCCTATCGCTCACTATTATAGCCTCACTTTGACGTATATGTGATTTTTTTTCTTTGGAGAGAACCATGGTCTCTGTGTTGGTTCTGCCCAACGCTTTTGAAGGGGTTGGTCTCCGTTTCATTAATGCCCGACACAAGAATTGGGCACCCAACACAACTAAAATGTGGGTTTTTCACACTTTGACCTTTGTTGTCTATTTTGCTCATAACATTTCTATAGATCGCTAATTGAGTTTATTCTTTTTGCGTTTTATCTCAAGGAATAATAAATAGATAGCCACGAGTTATTTTGTGTAGTCATATGTAAGGCAGAAGTAGCAATGAAAAATATTTGTAATCATTATAAACTCTTTGTAGCATAGTCTACGTTAGGGTGAACTAGTTTAAAAAAAAGGATTTGTTGGTTTTATCAAATTTTAATATTTGTGAACAAATTTCAAAAGTATTATATGAATAACAGTTAGCGTCTAATAGACATCATATGAAAAAAAATTGAAGTGTTTATTCAGTCCCCATTTTCTAGAATTTAACATTTATTTCAAAGTTCTCATTCTTAGAAGGGTTTTGATAAATAAGACTAGACGAGGAAGTGCTCATTAAAAAGCTTACCTTGTGTTTGGATGAAGCATTTCAACAATGCTTAGAAATTGAAATGCTTTGTATTTGAATTGCTTGTAATTAAATCCCATTCATTTTTTAAATAACTTGTTTGGATTAGGAAATTAAAATACCTGAAATTTCAATTTCTTATTTGGAAAAAAAATTAAATTTTTGTGAGATAAAATTTAATTTTAACAATATTTATTTTATGCTTAATTATGTTTTGAATTCATGATAAATTTGGAAACATGCTCGACAACCCAGATGGGTCGGGCAGACCCAACTACGCAACCAAATTGGTTAGACTCGACGACCCACCCGAGCTGGACCGACTGAGAAGCCCAGACAGGCTCGGTGGCCCGATGATCTAGAGGCCTGACGGCCCATACTGCACGATTGTTCCGTCAAGTTCGTCAATATGGCCCGGTCCAACCCGTCTAGGTCATTGGCCCAATGCTCCAGACAGGTTCGACGACCCGAACGGGCTCGACGATCAAGACGGACCCAATGACCTGGACGAGCCCGAAGACATGGACGGGCCCGACGAGCTGGACAAGCTCGACAATCCGGACGGGGTCGAATACCCAAACGGGTTCGATGACCCGGACAGGCCCGTACACTCAGACGAGCCCGAAGACCTAGACAGGTCCGACTGGGTCGTCGGGCATGTCCGGTTCGTCGGGCCCATCCGGGTTGTGGGGCCTGTCCGGGTCGTGGGGCCTGTCCGGGTTGTCGGGCCCGTCTGGGTCGTCGGGCCCGTCCGGGTCATCAGGCCCGTCCGAGTCGTCAAGCCCGTCCGGGTCGTCGGGCACGTTCGGGTCATCGAGCCCGTCCGGGTCGTCGGGTACGTCCGAATCGTCGTGCCCGTCCAGATCGTCTAGAATGTGAGGTTGAGTGAGAAGGATTTCAAATTTCATCTATTTTGAGGGTATTTGAATTTCTACTAATTTAGCTAATTGAAATCCTTTAAAAAAATACTTGCATTTGAAATGCTTTTAAATTTCTCTATTCAAATAAAGCATTTTATTACAAAGAAATCTAAATTTTTCAAAAAAATTAATTGCTTCATTAAAATACTCTATCCAAACACATTCTTAATGTCTATATGGGCAAGGAACTTTCAAGACAAAATAATTAACTTAACAAACTAAAATTCACTCAATGCAAATCCACTGTATATAACAAATGTCAGATTGCTTAGTGAATTAACATTCGAGAGAAAGATAGTTAAGAATTCTAAGTAACGAAGATAAATGTCAACTTGCTCAATGAATTTACATGCGCTCAAAAAATTTCTCCAATAAAAATAAAAATAAAAACTATATAAAAAAAATTGTTAAAGGAATCTTAAGGCTTTGTCGAAGACGGTCTACTTGTCCACTCATTCTCAAACAAAGATTTTTCAAAAGTTTTAAACTCTATTCAAGTCCTCTCCTAGAGTTAACTTTTAATTTCATAAGAAGTGGATTTTCTCTCACGCACGACTAAAGCACTTAAGTGTGGGAATAAGGTGCCAAAGGAAAATAGGAGTTGAGATTGGGATAAAGGGCGACAAAAGGCAAGAAAATAAAATGAGACACCAATTGTAGCTTTTATGTCGTTTATATTTTATAATAAATAATATGAAATGTGATACATATTACATCTCTCTTCCTTTATCTAATGCAAAATAAAGACAGTACATCGGTTCAAATAGAAACTAATATAATATCAATTCACTTCTAGTTACAGAAGTAAGCAAGAAGTAACCGGTGTTGAAAGTGTTTTTAAAGGGTTAAATATGTTTTGATCTCTCAAGTTTCAGCGAAATTTGGAATTAGCCCCTCATCAAAACTTTTGACCAATTTAGTCTTTCATCTTTCAAAATGCATGAATTTAGTCTTTTTAATCAAATTTTGTTAAGTTTATCTGACGTTTCAAGCACATTTCATGATAGTATTTAAATTATTTATTCTGTTTGACATATTTTTGCTTCAATTTTAACTTAAATACTATCATGATATGTGCTTGAAACATCAGATAAACTTAACAAAATTTGGTTAAAAAGACTAAATTCACGCATTTTTTAAAGATGAAGGACTAAATTGGTATAAAGTTTTGATGAGGGACTAATTCCGAAATTCACTGAAACTTGAGGGACAAAAACATATTTAACCCTTAAAATTACAAAAATGTAACCACATTTTTTTCACGTTAAACTGACATAATCTTTACAATATAAAAAGTTGTTTTTGCATAAGTGGAGTATTTTTTTTAAACTGCAAGTACATAAATAGATACTATAGTACTATATCAAAACCCAATTCATCGTCACTCCTACTCACGAACCTTTTATGTCTACAAATCAACTCTTAATCCTCCATTTTTCAATTACAAATTCATAACAAGTGTTGTTCTTAAAAAGATTTTTTTTTTACGAGTGGAATGAATTTTCTTGTAACATTCTTTAATATGGGATCTCACTGTCATATATACATAATCAAATTTTCATATTATAATATAAAAATGAATAGGAATTTATGTTGATAGATTACCATCATATCAATATGTTTGGCTTATTAGACTTTACGCTTGCTCAAATAAAAAAAATATATATAAAAAAAAAAACATAGAGGCAAGCTTCCCACTTGACAAAAATATGTTGAAAAGAGATATAAATTAAAATAGTTTATTTAGATATTATAATAAGGCTAACCTAGGTTAGAAGGAGTAACCCTGGGTGCGTGTATAAAATAAAGTCTCATATATCCATTTAAAGTTGATAGGATAATGTTACTTAAGCTATAAAAGAGGCAACCACTTCTTGTGCAAATGAACCTTTGAAATAGAAATGAATTGAGTGTTTTGATATCCTTTGGTGTTTCTTTGTGAGAGAATTGCTTCCTCAGTTGAGATTTCCTAAGTGGTCTATCATTCTCTTGCCTTCTTGGTTTCAAAAAGTGTGTCAAGAAACCTTTCAAGACTTTTAGACAACCTTCCATCCCTTACCTTTTTCATCACCTAAGCTTGTCAAGAACCATCCAAAACACAACATAAAGTTTTTAGTCTTACACACACTCCACCAGCACCACCACTCAAGCCAAGTATCTCCAATAAACTACCACCAATCCTTGCCACCATTCATCGCTTTTGCTCTTGACATCATCATTTTTTTCCACCCAATTTTCATATAAAATTCACCAAACCTAGATCAATCTAACCCTTATCGCATCCACAACAAAACCATAAGATTAGATTACAAAAAATACCCTTAGTTTCTCTGAGATTTCCTTGAAGAAGCCCTCCAATACTAAACCTAATTCCTCAAGGTCCTAATCCTCTCATTGTTAAGGTCAATTGATACCATAACCTACGAAAACGAAGCAAGAAACAAACCAAGAATCCATGATCTTGAAAGTTTAGTATGTTTTGACATCTTAATTCATCTTGAAGCTTGAACAAAATTTCCTTGACAATATTTGAAAGTCTAACCATATCCCCACAAACTAAAGAAACCTAATTATAACTTTAGAAGAGAAATTCTAACTTAAAAGGAACTTTCTTAAGCTGTTGGCCAAAACAAATTTCCTAATCAAAGAAGAAAAAAATCTGAGATATTATCACATTTTTTTAACTTTAAATGCAACTATAACAATAGTTTATTCAAAGTAAACTAAATAAATCAATCCAAATCCTATCCTGTTCCAACCGATAATAAATTTGTAAGACAATTAGTTCAGGACCGATCAAGGCCGATGTTACATTAACAAGGTCAACTTGCAATCAATTCCAAGAGCCAAAGAACTTGATAGTCTCTTCCAGCAATCTTTTCTGATTTTTTAGATTATTAAGCAGTCAGATTTTCTTTCAAGTGAAATTGTAACATCCTAGCTGTATACCCTCCTCTATTGTTTTCTAATTGACCAAATCAATAAAATACAAATAAGTGAAAAATAAGAAAAAAGTCTAAGGAACGTATGTTATGCCATTTATTACATATTTAATGAAGGTGACTTAAAAAGTCCCTCATAAAGCACCAAAGACCTGCTTGAGCTTTATAACTCAAGTTACGTCCAACTAGGGATCTGCTTAAAGTCCCTCATAAAGAAACAAATTGATCTAACATCACCAAATAAATAAGGATCAGGTTTATTTTCATTTAGAAAAAAATACCAATAACACAACTACACAAATCACCATCAAAGACAACCAGATTAAGTCGAAGCAATTAATTTTCTGATTCACCTTTGCAACCTCTTCTAGCTACAAAGATGTGTTGAAAAGTTGGAATCAAAAAGTAGAAAAAAGAACTTGGGACAGCACTTCCTTTCAGTCGAAAAAAAAATGAAAGGAAGAAAAGGGGGGAAAAGATACGGAAGTTCTTAAATGCCCAGAGGGGAATTTAACAAAATAATAAAAGAATGTAAAGAACGATGAGGGAAACACATATCTTTTCATGGAACTGTAGAATGTTCCTTGAAGTCAGAAGTGGAAAACTAGAACTGTTACTTTATATTTGCTTGGAAGCTGAAACAGAGCCCACTAAAACACGCATGCGGGGCCAATTCTTGTGCACTACTTGCTCCGTAGCAAGGGGGAAAAGAAAAGGTCTTCTGAATCTAAATTAACAGAACAAATAAGCATAACTTTCGAATCCTCCATTGATTGATTCCTTATGACATTTCTTACAGAGATACAGGACAGATCAGAAGAACTGCATTACGGTTAGAATCTTGGAAGAATTATATGATTATAATTTATAACATTACATGAATAATATAGAGTAACCATATTATCTAATTTGCAGAACATATATAAAACTTATCAAAAATAAATTTATCTCTGAGCACCAAAAAATTTGATCCTTTCTCCTTTACCTATCGGGTTTTGACGAATTCTGCATCGGAAACAGCAGAGTTCTCGATTTGGCTAGCCTCGTCTTCGTCAATCGGAGCAGGCAGGTTGAGATCTATGAAGCTGTTTCCAAACTTTGCTGAAGTTGATGGAACTGTTGCGGGTGCTGACCCAGTAACATGGGTTCTCTTGTGTCCACCAAGTGCTTGACCCGAAGCGAAGACTCTGAAACAAACGGGGCACTCGTGGATTTTCTTCTCCACGCCACACGTCCCACCTTTCTTCCTGTGCTCAACTTCCGCTTCTTCACCGTCCACTTTCACGTTCACTTTGATCTTCTTGTGACTCGCTCGGTGTCCCCCCAAAGCTTGGTACGATCGAAACACCTTGTTGCACGTGTCGCATTTGTACCTTCCTCGTACTCGGTTCTTGCACAGTTTCATCGTCTCTTGGGATTCCTCGCTCTCCTCGAACGCTTCGTCTTCCTCCTCTTCTTCCTCCTCCTCCTCTTCCTCCTCCTCGTATTGATCTTCCACCTCCATGAATTGCGGTTGGTCCTTATGTCGCTTCCATTTGTCCCTGGAAAGCAGCATCAGACAAAACGCCACGTCTTCCTCGGTAGTTGCTTCGGAGACCGAGCTCGCAGGTTCGTGATCCACCCACGAATCTGTCTTACTCTTCTTCTTCATCAGGGCTTCATGTTCGGTTCCGAAAACTTGCTTCTTGATGCTGGGGGTGGTATAATTGTTAGTATCATTATTAAGATCATTATAATAATAATAATTGTTGCTATTAATATTATTATTATTATTGTTATTCCATGGCCTTTTGGATCTTTTACGAGTTGGGTTGCTCTTGGATGACTCGGACTCGCTCTCTCTGTCATGGACGATCGCGGAGCCAGTATCTGCAGCTGCGAACGAGAATTCGGGATCGACGAGGCGAATGCTTCGTTTGGGGTTCTCTCTGAGGCCGTAACAGAGACTCTTGTCACCGTCTTCGTCATCATCGGATGATGAAGATGAAGAAGAAGAAGCTGATTCGGCTTCGAAGCTGAGTTGGATGGTTCGCGGTGACGCTTCTTCGGGCTTCGAGAGAGGAAGGTTCATCATGTGAGAGCGCATGTGACCCCCCAAGGCTCTGCCATTGGAGAAGCTCCTGAAGCAAAGCTTGCACTTGTGCTTGTCCATGGCGAATCAACGGAACGGAGTTCAACACAGTATTCGCATTTTGGTGAATTCAATTGCGCTGCTCTGATTATTGCTGTTGTGTTGCGCTTTGAGAGAGAAAAGAGAGAAGGGAAGGGATGGAGTACCAAGTATGAAAGGAGTAGGTGACAAGCATTCCTCCACCGAGAGATATAAAAATGTAGAACAAATAATAAAAAGTCAAAAAAAGGAAGAGAAAATTAAAATGGGGGGTTTCTTTATTTCCCTTTTTACGGAAACCGTAAAAAGAATTAAAATTTGAATTTATTGAGGTTTAATTAAAGATGTGCATGCATCAAGAGAGAGAAAGAGAACATGTAACATGCCACACTTGCCCGTTTCTGTATTTATTCCCCACTCAATCTCCCTTTTCTTTTTATTCATTTTCAAACCCTTTTTTCCATTGTCCAACCTACCCTTTTGCACCATATCAAGAAACTTACCAAAACTCAACCACACGCTGTTCCTATAATAGAAAATGACATTTTCTGATTTTCTGATTTTCTTCCCATCAATTTTTTTTTTCTGTTTCTTATATTGAAAGAGCCTTTTCGGTTTTCAGTTTCTTTACGTTCAATAATGAAAGTCAATGAATTTAATATATATCATTCAATAACAATGCACAAAAATTATATTATTTATTATAATTCATTAATTTTAATAATTGACTGCTTTAATACCGGTCAATGTATGAATTACATATTTTTAAATGAAATATAACGAAGGGTATTCTCGAAATTTAACAGAGATCTCTGTTTCAAGAACGAAGCTGAATAAAATTGCAAGAGGACCTTCTTTTCTTTAATGACAGAAACAAAACGACCTCGTTCAGTTTCCAACGTCACTGAACTGAAGGATAAACTACAACCGTCGAAAGGAAGAGTTACACGTAACTCACATCACCCACGTGTCATTTTAATACCAAATGGATCTCGCAAATACTAGTTTATGATAATGTTATTTGCAACTTAATTAATTAATTTATTATTATTATTATTATTATTATTATTATTATTATTATTATTATTATTATTATTATTATTATTATTATTATTATTATTATTATTATGAATAAGAAGTTTTGATTGTGTTGGTTATGTGTAGATAGATAATCTGAGATCCAATTGTGAGCAATGGTAGGTTTAGCTTGCGGATGATCTTTGATTTAGTTTCAAATAGTATTTAAGTATCCCAAATGAATGAATATATGTTTATTTTGTGTGTTCTTGAGAATTTGAATGTTGTGGTGTTGAGATCGATTATGGTTTCCTTCAATTTTGGATCTTTTTGTTGAACAAGAGTGTGATGGGAATGAAGGGTGAGAAATGGGTAAGAAACTAACTGTCCTTCCTTTGAGAAGGGGGGGGTATTCAAATTCCACGAGAAGTAAATGCCGTTTTGTTAGGGGTTGGTAGACCAAGTCCCACTACTAACTCTCATTGCCACTGCCCCCATACATACACATACATACTCCAGCTTTCCTTTATTTTCTTCTTTTCCTTTTCATTTCTTCAAAACAATATGCAACTTATGACATGCCATGTCTATCAAATTCATTTGGCTTAAATCTCTACTTTCTTTATAATATAATTCTCTACATCTGTCTTTTAATCTTTATAAAATTTTAATTATATATTTAATTTTCCAACTTCTAAAATTAAATAACTTTAATATATTATCCACTTGTTAACAAAATAAAATCAAATATTTATTACAATTACATGCATTCAAGTTTGTTCTTAAATTTCGCTATTACTTATGTAGATCAGGAATTAATTCTATTATCGCTTATATACATTTAATATTTTCAATTAAAAATTAAATAACATATTAATTTTGGATTAAATTGCTTAATTTAACATCGCTATGAAATCAAATCTATATTTAAAATTAAATGTGTATAAATATATATTTATACACTATATGAGAAAGAATGGATTTAATTCAATTATTTTATTTTTCATAATATATCGGCAATGGACGCCGATGCAAATGAGGTGTGAAAATTCATATTTCATGTATATCCATGAAAGACTAGGAATAAAAAGGTCAAATGAGAGGGAATTCGGTATTATTGTCTTCCATTGACCAATTTCTAAAGTACTATATAATAACAGTAAAGTAGAAGTCAAAGTCCTTGTGACATGTGGTTGGAAAGGTAATATCAAGTTATTAGTAGTGAGGAGTTTCGTAAGTTTAAATTTCGTGATTTTCTTGAATACAATTAAACTGTAAAATGATAAAAATAAAAAAGAAAATCACATTTATGAAGATTACAATATTGGTCTAGTGTCTAGCGTTTTAAACTAATATTTTATATAATATAAATAATCTTAATAATATCAATATGTGTGTGTGTGTGATAACATAATTTATTTGTTATATATATATATATATATATATATATATATATATATATATATATATATATATTAGAATTAGTTTTGAATATTAGTTTTTTTTGAAAATTTTAAATTAATTTAATTTTTTAAATCTGTAAATGTATGAATTTAATCATTTTAACTAAATTTTATTAAGTTTATTTGACCTTTCAAACACATTTTATTGTAGTATTTTAATTTGTTTATATCGTTTGATATATGTTCGCTTCTATATTATCTTAGAAACATATTTAAAATGTCAATTAATTCCAAATTTTAGTGTAAAAGTTGAAGAATAAAAAATATATTTAATCTTATATATTATTATAATCTATATGTTAAGGACCTAAAAATTTTATATATTATTATAATATATATGTTAAGGACCTAAAAATTCTATAACTGTATGTTATACACAGTCGATTTGATAATTACCTATTTACAAATACTCATTCATACTCTCTTATTAGACGAATTGATAGAAACATATACAGTCTTTTATTTATGTTTATGTTTTTTTTTAATTAATAAGTTTTGAATATTAATTTATTTAAAAATACTTTAAATTGATTTCTTGAATTATTTTAAAGGCATTAGCTTTAGTTTGGTGATACTAAGTTTTGAACCATTTTTTTATTGGCCGTTTTGGACGACGTAACATTATTAGAACATTCATATCTTGAAATTTGTCTATTACTATCTTTATTGTTTAATTTATTAATTTATATTTTCATAAATCTATATTCGTCTAATCCTATAAAGCACTTCCAGTGGGCTTATATTTATAATACACAACATCTGGTTCTTTTATGGTCTAAATTTATGAGATGAAAATACGAGTATTTTACAATTCACAGTTATTAATAACTCTATAATTATATTGATTATTATTATTAATGTTCTTATTAAATTTGACTGAACAATTTCTAAAGTGAGTTGACCTGATTATTAATGTGGGATTAAACTCCAAATCATTAAGAGAAAAAATTCACCTACAAAAACTCTCACACTAAAGTTCATCTGAATTTGTGGACAAATATCTGAGTAAAAATGATTATTAGATGAATTGTATTCTTGTAATAAATAAATTCTACTATCATGAATGAATTATATTTATATCACATAAAACATTATCATGTTCTCATAAAAATTATATTTACTTTATTCAAGGATAATTACATGGATCATATTTATTGAATCCTTTTACATCCTAGGCCTACATGAGCTTTACCAATTTATATCATTATATTATAATAATATAGATGATAGGTACAATATATATATATATATATATATATATATATATATATATATATATATATATATATATATTAACAATAAGATAAATAAATAGGTTAAATTATATTTTTCTTCCCATTTTTGTAAGAAAATATCGATTTGATCTTTCTTTTTATTTATCTCAATTTAATCCCTATTTTTGTAAATTTAATGTAATCAAGTTTTTCCGTTAGTATTGTAATAACAACGTTAAAGAGATGTTATGTGTTAGTTTGTAGTTTTTTATTTTTTGAAAAAGAAATTTATGATGTTTTTGTTTCTAAAAGAAATAAAAAGTTGTTACGTGTCGAGCTGACGACGTGCCACGTGAAAGTGATAGTGTGATGTGCAGTGGCAGTGTCACATGTCATTGTGACACTAGGTATCATTTCCTCATTTTCAATTTAGTCCCAATATTTTTATTTTGTTTCAATTTAGTACAATTTTTGTAAAAATTACAATTTCACCTCTCTCCAAATTGAAACAAAAATTAATTTTTATTTAAATATTATACAAATATTTTTATTAAATTTGATATTTTTATTATATATTTTTAACAAAACTTAGTTTATTTAAATTTTTATTTCACATTCAACTTTATTTAAAATTGTTTTTAAATTTAAAATTTATATGTATTAAATTGTTACATAATTTGTTTAAAGTTATTTTAAAATTTTACATTTCAATTTAAATAATTTTTGCTTTTACACCAACTCAAACATTTGTATAGAAATTATTGAATTTAGATAATTTTTATTTTTACACCAATTCAAACATTTGTATATAAATTATTTAACCTTACACATTTTAAAAATATAATAATTTGAAATATAAATTCAAATAAGAAAACAATATTAAAGATTGATGTAATAAAATATCAATACAATTATTTGATTTTTTTTTCTATTAACATTATTTTCTATTAACAACTTTAAAACAATTTTAAATAAAGTTCAATGTAAAATATAAATATAAATAAACTTAGTCTTGTTAAAAACATTTAATAAAAATATCAATTTTAATAAAAATATTTGTATACCATTTATATAAAAATTAAATTTGATTTCAATTTGGAGAGGAACAAATTTGTTCAATTTGCAAAAATTGAGATTAAATTGAGGCAAAATAAAATACATGGACCAAATAGTTGAGAACTAGGAAATGACACGTGAGGTAACAGTGACATGTGGTACTGCCATATCACACGGTCATTGTCACGTGACACGACGTCAACTTGACACGTGGCAAACTTTTAATTAAAAAAAGTAAAAAAAAATAAAAAAAATGAAAAAAAAAACTATAAACTAACAAATGACAGCTTTTTAACGTCGTTAGTTCAGTACTAATGAAGATGACTTTATTGTATCAAAATTTTCAAAATAGGAACCAAATTGAGACAAATAAAAAAAAATGAACTAAAATGATATTTTTCTATGAAAATGGAAACCAAAGACATAATTTAACTTAAATAAATACTAAAATTTAAATTTTGTATTTATTATAATTCTTTTAATTTATATATTATGAACAAGAATTACGTCATTATTATAGTAAAGAAAACATTATCTAAACTTATATTGTAAAACAACGTCTCTTTATTCATTACAAATGTAATTAATTAATATGTTATCGAATATTTTTAAATTGAATTTATATAAAGTATTTATTATAATTAACTGAATTTGTGCACCGCCCAAATTTAAAATACAATATATTACAAAGTAGACTTGATATTTTTACCGATGATACAAATTTAAATTTACAATGGAATGCTTTAACAATATTTAGTACTTTTAATTTTCATATTAAGATAATTAAAAATAATTTTTATTGATCCGATCCCACGATCAGATAATATCATTATAGTCAATCATTGTATCTGAGGTAGTGTTTACTTTAAAATCTGGAGTTTTGTCATTGTTTTGTCCTTAAAATACACTTCAAAGAGTTTAAAGAAAAAGAGAAATTTAACTTTTCTTTACCTCGACTGTTAAACGATATAGGACTATTGGGTGTATGAAAACATTTATAATACTAAAATATTATATATACATATATATATATATATATATATATATATAATAATAATAATAATAATAATAATAATGATATATATTCTCCAATGGAGTTTAAAATTGTATATCAAGAGTACAAAATATTACTAGAAACTAATAGTGAAATTTAGAGAATGGGAGCTAATCAACTAATAGCAACAAGGGAAATTTAGAGAATTGGGAATACTTCAAGCTATTGTTCTTGGAGAAATTTTTCCCAAACAATCAAGATATGCAAGTGATATCGCTATCGTTAGGCGATCAAATTACCATTACTTAACTTTAGCAACTTCAGTATTGTCAAGTAAGTAGTGAACAAAATAGTTAGGGTTAAGATATCCCTGAGTCGTCTCACAACGAATACAGAATTGATCTCAAATATTTGATTCTTAGAAAAATGCAATTAAAACTAGTAACAATAAAAATATAGGGGTTTTGATACGCAAAGAATGAATGACATGCAAATAAAAGATCGTAAACACAATAATAGTAAATAGGTAAATTTCATTGCTTTTTCTAAATAAGATTCTTCATTGGTTATCTAGAGATTATTGTTAAATTAATTATTGTTGTTAATTTACAAATCAATCAATGTAAAGACTCAATTCATTTGTTGGCATTCTCACTTTTAATCAAAGTACAGTTTCAATTAAAAGTGAGAATTTTTAGATTATCCATAGTAAATTCAATCAAAGTACAGTCTCAATTAAATTTTACTATGCCTAATCATGTCCATTTCTTTGTTTCTTCACCAAATAGAAAACTTAATTAATCAAAGTAAAGTCTTGACTAATTTTAGTTAAAGTAATTACCTCTAATCAAAGTAGAGTCTCAATTATTGGCAAAAACTTATTTAATCAAATGAAAGTTTCTAAATAAAATCAAAGTAAAGTCTCAATTTAATTTAAAAACCTTTTAACTCATATGAGTAGCATGCATGTAGATTTAAAATCATTATTTTCTATTCGATTAAGAAGCAAAGGACATAGATAAACAAAAACCACAACAATAATCAAAATAACAAACACATAAATTCATCTAACCTCAGAATCCAGTTAAGAAATTACAGTGGAATCAACCCTTAAAGCTTAGCCCTCCATGGCTTTGATGGAATACATGATAATATATGATGAAAGAAAGAAAATAAAAGAAAAGAGAGAATGAGAGATGTGATGGAGACGGTATCTACCAAAACCAGAGAGTTCTAAGTTGTAAGTCGTCAGTTGTTTCTGCTCCCTTAAGTCTCTTTATATAGGCTTCAACTGGACTTTGGGCTTTATCTATCGGTTGCTAAAATATTTTATTTTTATTTAATTAATTAGCAACTTAATCTCTGTCCAATTTCCAATTCTGCCCCTCTTATTTAACCATTTTTGCAGTTTTGACTAGAGTTGACTGCTGACTTTGACCAGTTGACCAGTGTTGACCAGTTTGACTGTCCAATAGCAGCCTGACACGTGGTGCAGAGTGCACTTTCTCTCTCCAGACTAGGATTTGCTGCGTTTAGGGTTTCATGGACTCCTTTGGCTGCGCGAACAGGTGCTGCTCCAGCGGAGAAGGCATGGTGGCTGCGTGAAACTGCTGTAATGGAGGCTCGAATAGGTGCTTCGTTCACGGTGGTTATGGTGCGAGATGCTTCTCCGTTCTTCTCCCATGATAAGGCTGTGCGGAGGCTGCTGCATGGAGGTTTCACAGGTGCAGGCATGAACGAGGATGTTTCGATAGTTACAGGGAAGCTCGCGGTGGTCGCTGCTGGTGCGTCAATGGAAGGAGATCTGTGGTGCGGTGGTTCTTTCGCTGCTGCTGCACTGAAGATGATGGAGAGAAAATGGAGGTGCTGCACGTGAAGTGTGGTGGTCGTAGGAACTCGCGTTTCCGGATGCTGAACTCGTAGGAAGAAGAACTCGTAGTGGCCGTGGCTGCAAGGTGTGTGGAGGCGCGCTGCAGTTGCGAACGGAGATGGTGGCTCATGGTGGCGCGAGGTTCAGATGCGGTGGTGGTGTTGACAGCGAGAAGATGGAGATCAAAAATGGTGGATGCGGTGATGGTGTTGGCAGATTTGTGGTGGCTGTCGTGACTGGTGCATCGCCGTCATGGTGGCTGCCGGCAATGGTGGGTCATGGTGGCGGCTAGGGTTTGAGGAAAATTAGGGTTTCTGTTTTGGAGATGAAGATGATGACGTGGCAACCTTCCATTGGACAGCTTGTTAGTGCAAGGATTGTTGCCACGTGGCTTGTTCTGGTTGGCCAATTTTAAAAGTTGAGGATTACCACATGGCGTGATCTGGTTGAGTGTAGTTTAAGTGGTAGGAGGGGTGCAATTTAGTAAAAATTGGGGGTGCAGAACAGGTTTTTGTGGTCCACTTGCAGGAGGAGTGTGCAAATAAAATCTAGGGGTGCATTTAGCTCCTGATTTATTCTTTTCCACAATTTCCTGATTTTGGACTTATTTTGTAACTTTGAATATTTTAAATCCACACTATTAATGACCAAAAATAAATTCCAGCTGCATTAACAAACGTTAGAATATCCAATAATATTTTATGCAACTAAAATAAATTTTTATGCCACTTTTACCAAACTTACTTAATAAATCCAATAATCACAAATCCTAATTAAATCAATCTTTAAGCACAGAAAATTCAATTAAATCCCCAAATTTAAATATTAAATGAGGGCAAAAATTTGAACTCATCAGCAAGTGAAGTAGAGTTCCCGCATCTAGAGCATGGTGAGATGTCAATGGTAGCCTATGCCTCAAGGTTTGAGTACCTAGCTAGGTTATATGTGCAAGTTGTTTTATGAAGCTTGGAAGTGTAGGAAGTTTGAGGAAGGTTTAAGGCTTGAGTTGGAGAGGACAATAACCCCTATATGCGTACATGATTCGCCAGCCTTAGTGGAAAAGGACAGGCTGGTAAAGAAGCTAGAGGGATCATCTAGCCAAGTAGCTTGCCACCATGAAGGGTCTGCAAGGGGAAAAGGTAAGGTGCAATAGGCCAAGCCATATGAGAGGCCTCAACTAGCATACAACTCAAATAACATGGTCACATATGTTCATAACACAACCAATTCATATTACCACCAAGTAGTATCACATGATATGACATTCTCTCATACATCAACCATTTATCTTTCCTGCATAAGCGCCTCTTGGAAAGGGCCTTTCCCCTACTTTCTAAAAGACTTACAAGCAACAACTTTACCTGCTCACCAAAGCCTTAGGTAAGAACACTCTTGCTAAGCTCATGATAAAGCCTTATGACTGAAAGAAACTCTTTTACCCCACTCACCAAAGCCCTATGGGTAAAAGAACCAACTTGGTTTTATGGTTACAAGAGAATCTATACACCATCATCACATGCACACATACATGTTTATAACATGATCATATGATCAACCATACCTCATCTTCATATCATAACCCAAACATTATTTCTTTGTGCTTAATGATTTTAACATATAATACACCAGAGATTCTTTGTGCTTAATGATTTTAACGTAGAATTCACCATCACAACATACACACGTACATGTTTATAACATCATCATATGATCAACCATACCTCATCATCATATCATAACCCAAGCATTATTTCTTTGTGCTTAATGATTTTAACATATAATACACCAGAGATTCTGTATAAAATTACACAGAAACAACAACCAAAATTATTCACCAAAATTTCAAATAAAAAATTATCATCACACACACAAAAAACACTACAATAGTGCGTGACATATTCTCCAACTACAAACCTCCAATCAATGATCCAATAGTCAAACCAAATAATAACATGCTATGGACCAACTGTCAAAATTTCAGTTCAATCAAACAGTTAATGAATCAAAAAACTTAATTTTTCCAAAACTACGCAGACCAGAAAAATACACACTCGTCAAAATATGTAAACCAACATCAGGCAATAGTTTATGAAACATTTCTTAAACTACAGACCTCCAAACAAAGATCAAAACGATCAAATTGAAGACCTACATGTTACTGATCAATTGCCGAAACTTCAGTACAATCCAACTCATTTTTTCCAAAATTGCACAGACCAAAAAAATACTCCCTCGCCAGAATACGAAAACTAACGTGAAGTTGCAGAATTTTATAATTTTTAAACACCCAACTTGGAAATACACCAAATAGCACTATCCACACTAATCCACACTTAATCATTCACAAAACTTCAAATCATACCTTTCAATCATCCATTCTAGGTGCATTTCACATCACTGCAACAAAGATTCAATCAACTAATTAAAAATATGAAGAGAAACTTGCACATAGAATTTAATCATGCACTCAATTAATCCATGCTCTTATGAGAATCCATTTCATTTACCAATTCATACAACCACAATGAACCAAATATAATTCTGCACTCATCAACTCAAATTATAACCTTCACAACCTTATAATATAGACTATACACCTAACCACAATTCTACACCTAAATTATTACTCAAAACAACATCCATAAACAAAATTAACTCATCAAAATTTCCATAGTGAACTCCACTTGTCCTATCTACTATAACTATAAGAAAATAAACTGGTAGAGATATTACCAAAACAACCCTATCTAAATTCGTGATAGTTGTCCTTTTTATTGGTTTATCAGACTTTTCCCCTATCCCGGATCATTTCCACTTTCACTCTTCATGTAATGGCGCGAATACTGTATATGAAATGATGGGCTTTCATTTCAAACTGCGGTATTGGTTGAAGAAGCTTCTAGGAAGTAGTGGGAGCTATATTTTGTTGTCTGAGCTTTGCAAAGTTACTTCCTTTTCCATTCCGCTCATCTGAAACCTCATTTCTCTATTTTCGTTTGGCTTTTGTTGTGCTTGTGAAGGTATTTTTTTTACTTCTTCAGGTCATTCTTTTTTTCTATTTTGCATTACCTTTTTCATTTTTAAACCTACCAGGTGCTTTTGTTGTTTTTTTTTGTACCGATCATTTATAGGTTTTGTTGTTAAGGTCCTTTTTTTTTACTTCTTCAGGTGATTCTTTCTTTCCATTTTGCATTACTTGTTAATTTTTATACCTCATTACCTATTTTTACTATGTGCTTTTGTTTTTTTTTCTCTACCGATCATGTTTAGGGTATGCTGTTTTGGTCATTTATTGCTTTGTTTCCATTTCTTTTTGCTTTTTTTCTTCATCTTTGAAATGGGTTTGTGGTTCACTATTATTTTTTTTATATTTATCTTGCTTCTTATTTAGCGTTTCGAAGATGAGTTTATGGTATTTATGTTCTTTTTTTGTTAAGGTTTTGTCTTGGTTTTGAATATTGTGATGATTTATTCTTCTACCCATTTCGATTTAGGCTTTTCCCTTCATCTTTATATTTGTTTTTTGTTTCTTCTTCTTTTATGTTTGTACAAATCTTTGTTATGGCTTTTTGCTATTTTTGTTTGTGTTATTGTGAAGGTTTTGTCTTGGTTTTAATGCTTTGTAATGTTTTTTCGTTTTGACCTAGATTTTTTAAATCTTTTTTTTTTCATTCAGTTTTCCTTTTTTTTTTTTACATTTATGTCATTTTATGTGTATGTATGAAATAACTTCATTTTTGTTATGGTTTTCTAAAGTTGCAGTTCAATTTTTTGTGATATTTATTTGTCTTATTTTACGTAGGTTGTAATGGTGAAAAAGTTCTATATGATCAAAGATATTGACGGTAAGATGAAGATTCTAAAGCTTGGTGTTAGAGTCGTTGATCACTGGTATGTTAATAACCATGATTCCAATGTGCACTTTGAGATGATCTTGATTGATCAAAAGGTACATATTAATAATCCTTCCATTATTATTTTTTAAGGTGTTTAATTTGTATTTGTTTTTATTTTTGTTAATTTTTGTTAGGGGGACAAGATACATTGCGTAGTTAAAAAGGAAGAATTTGATGTGTGGGATGACAAGTTGGTTGAGGGTGAAACATGAATAATGTACAATTTCAAAATAGTGAAGAATGATGGTCAATATAGGGTTTGTAATTTGGATAATTATGGTTGGTTCTACCTTCTTTGCAATCATTGAAATAAAAGAACTTATTCAAATGCACGTATTATGACCTGAAAAATGTCAAGCCTATTTTCAAGTTAGTAAATATTTCTTTTTATCATTGAATATTTCATGCATATTTTTTTGAATTCTTATCATTTTTAAAACTGCTTTAGGTATAGGTTACAATTACAAGTATGTGATGATTCGTGTAATTATGCCAACTTCGTTGTGTGGGATCAAGAATGTAGAAACATTATTGGTATATCAACTACAGATTTACAAAAGAAAATGGTTGAGATAATTTTTCTCATATAAATTGTTTTATTTATTTTCTCATTCGAAAGTAATAGAACTTCTTTGTGTTTGGATTGGTAATAGGCAGGTGAAGATGATCCAAAGTGCTTTCCTAATGATTTGATGTAATGTTAGGTTGTACTTTCACATTTAAAGTCCGAACCCAACCAACAACTAGATGTGCTTTTGTGATAAAAATGATTGACGTTCCTGATATAGTGAAACATATAAAAAGTCTGATACAACCAGTACAAGTAATAACCTAATTAAATATGGTGGTTGTTTTAATATCTGCTTTTTAAATTAAATAAATATAACTTGTGTTGTTATTTCATTTTATTCTTAATAGATTGGTGAGTTCAGTGATAAAAGCATAATTGATATCGAAGGTGACAATTCCATTGGCATTGTAAGTCCTTATATTCAATTTATACTTATTTATTAAATTTATTGAGTAATTTAAAAATTTGTTAATGCAGTTCAGCATTTCTAAATTAATTTTTTTGTTCATGTTGTTGTTTCCTTAGACTGTTTAATTGTATGGCAAAGTTGTATGTAATTTAGTAGCAGACAATAATAATGACATAGTAAGTATCATACAATTTGAGCTTTGGTAATTTGGTAATTGTTATGAATTTACAAATGATGACATCAATTAAATATTTCTACAAATGAGTTTAAGCCCAACAGCGGATAATGAACCTGATAATGATGTATTGAAAACTCGGGCTAAGAAAATTTTGGCTGGTAATATGGAATGTTGTGATTCCTCCCAGGACATTGATTCTGGTCAACTATCATCCACCAATAGCGTCAAAAGTATTAAGAAGGAGAATAATTAAGCTTTCTATGTTGTTCGTCTGTTTTGAATTATGATGCCTTCGAACTTTAATGGCTTCTGAAATAGATTTAACTATGGTCATGGTGGATAAACTTCTTAACTGTTTAATTTTGGATTGGAAGGTCACCAATCTTTTGTTGTAAATATATGTGATGCTTTAATATTTACATAACGTTGTTGATGTAAGAAGATGAATTGACTATGCTAAGATGTGGTTGATTACAAAAATTAGACCCAATTTGAATATAATTTAACCGTTAAATTATGCATATGAATAAAAAATTTACAACATCATTAGCTTAACATAATAAATAATGAAATGAAATATTGTAGACCATTATATAAAATTTAATGAAACACACATTTAAATTATTTCAGTGTGGACAAAGAATGAATTTATTATACATCCATTAGTAGTAGCGTCAATCAAATTTTAATACAGTTTTTAACTTTAGTAAACAAATATATAAAATTTAATGAAACACATTTGAATTATTTAGCGATTATAATGTTATTGTCATATGATCGATTATATCCTTATGTTTATTTTAATATCAACATTAAATAAAAATCTGACATTATAATCAGTACATTTTCCAGATAAATTAATTCACAACATTAACCATAATATAAGTAATCTGCAACTAGAAGTAGGAGTTCAACTAACGACAAAGGTTTCAAATTTCAAGTTCATAAACATAAAGTACTTAATGTCAACAAAATACTAAAAACAAAATAGAAATCCTACTTTAATGTATGCTAATACATTCAAATGTAAGTAGGGTTTTAAACTTTTATAACATTAATAGTTGTTGAACATTTTTAATTGACCCCCAAGCATATAACATCTCTAGCTTTGAATCCATTTTCCCAACAGAAGTACTTCCATCCACAAGTTAAATAACACTCTGATGATCTTCTTTTGGTCCATCTTAATATACATTTCAACGACCAACAAAAGAAGTTTCGAAGGTAATGGTTTTTCCTGTTCCTGACCAAGGCAACTATAACAAACTGGGCATCCAAATACTGAAACAATAAAGTATATTATGTTAAAAAAATATTGTAAGTAGGATTCGAAAAATTCAAGATAGATAAACATACATACAAACGAAGAACATTGCACATCATAGTTAGTTAAAGTCTTCTCCATTGAGTAGTAAAATGGATTTTCATCATCATTCTCTACATTTCCTGGACCATCATTGACCATTGGGCGTTCATTGTAACTTATTTCATCCCCTATCAAAGAAAATATTCTAAATGGGGATTTGTAGTCCCCCATATAATTAAGATACATCACATGATCCTCATGTATATGATAATAAGATATGATTTGTGGAATTCCATTGTTAACAAAGATCCTTCTAGTATATGATCCCTGAATATAGACTTCATGATGCTTCCCTGATGGGTCAATCATTTCTACTTTCATATATGTGTCTACGTTGTTGGAGTTAAATGTTTGTCCCCAAAAGTGTGAAAAGACATTGTGAAATATTATGAATTCCTGTTTTGAAGAATGAACAAAAGATATCACAACATATATTAACATGAATATTTTAAAATGCGAATAATTCAAATTTACCTTTTGCACTGACAAATCTACAGAGAAACAGGTGAAGAACTTAACGAATTTGTGAGGTTTAGGAAAGCCGGTGGGTATCTTTGGAATAGGGTATTCTATCTCAGTCCAGTCAATATGAAAAATTCTTAACTAAAAAAAGTTGTCTCCTAAATAACGGATGATTAAAAATGTGTTCAATCGCAATTTATATAAGCTTATTACTTCAAAGGTCCTAGAACTTTCTTTCACCCAATAATGATTCATCCATTTGTATGGCCAACACATTTCCTTCAGGATCAATAAAGTTGAAGTGTTTAAGACAAATTTTCCTTTCCCAATAAACAAAGAAGGCCGGTTCAAAACCTATGTATTTCTACCAATAGATAAAATTTATCATACTCCCAAATACAAATAAAATTTCATATCATATTCATAACAACAACATATCTATTTTATTTTCTGTATCAATCATGTAGTGGTTATAAGATATTCCTAATACCAAAAACTTTTCACATTGAGGTTTTGCAAGAAAACTTTCTACTTTATGTAACATAATACAACTAAAACGAAACAAATATTCCAATTCAGGTTCATAACAAAAAGGAATACATGAATGAATTCTCATAAATAGTAAGAAAAGATTTCTTCCAATTAACCTAAGATTAAAACTAAAACACCATTTCCAACATTTATGTAAACACATAAAAAAAAATTTAGACTTCAAATCAGATTAATATCTGGATTCGTTCAGACTTTTAACCAAAACACTTGAATGAAATCTAAACAAATGACATAGTTTGAAGTGCAAGGTTCACTCTCAACATAGAGAATATGAAAATGTAACTTTCCTTGATTTTATAGCCCGTGTTTCACGTTTGTGAATGATTTAAAAAAAAATCTCATTTTATGTCATCTAGAACACAAACATATACAAAACACTTAGAAGTTAGAAAAATGAATCACATAGGACGTGTATAGACCATTTAATGAACATTCAACAATCATTCCAACAACTTTGCTTTGCATGGGGTTGTTTCTATTTAAAAGTTTCACGAAAAAAAAAATTGATTGAGTTTCTTTACTTGTTCATTGTGTTAGAGTCTTTTCATAATGTTCTTGACTTTACACTAACAACTTTCATTGTTAAGCACATTTTGTATGGTGAAGTACAACCCTTTTAACTAACATGCAACCAAAAAAGGGTTGAATAAAGTCACGAGAAGTTTTCTCAAGTGGTACGTTGTATACCACAACATATAGTTTATACTAGTTCACTTATAACTCCTAGGTTACATCCATTTCATTAAGAAACTCTTAAAGGTTCCACCACTCAAAAGGAACTACAAAGGGTGTACATAAACTATTCATAGTTATACTTCTTGATTTCACCATGAGATTAAGAACACAATTATTCTTAGTTACCATTATTGGCAACAGACACAATGACAAATAGAAGAAGGATTATCTTTCACAGAAATTATATGCAACAATAACTTCGTAACAAATGGGTAAATTTATGAAGTGGAGAATGCATTGCTTAATCCCCTCCCAAAAAAGAAAACATTACAAAGATAACTTACACAATATCAGTACAAAGAACTTTTAAAATCTCATTTCTTGTCCTTGTCTTTCTTAAGTTTTTGTGTGTTTTCTAGTGTGATTCTAGATCTGCAGGTGGGAGTCTTACTATGCTTTGTTCAGATTCTTGTGGGATTCAATGGTCTTGGTGTAGTTTCACATTTTCAAAAGTGTAATTTTTGTGGATTTTGTAAAGCTTTTGATATAGTGGAGAGGTAGGCAAGGTTTCCTTGACAAACTAGATGTAGCTTAGTTTTGTGTGAACTAGTATAAAAATTTCATGTGCACTTGTCTTATCTTCCACTCCTTTTTTGTTCTTTGATAAACGGTTTCAATAAATCTATTTTAAGCAATCTTTTTAAGGTATTCTGGTGAATTGATATAATCTGGAGTTGTAATTGTGTTTGTTCTATTGGTTGAAATTAATGTTGATTGATTGTGCAAGATGTTTATGAGTTTATCATCAACTGCGTTTTTTTGTGTAATTTTCCCAGTATTTCAATATGTTGAATTGATGATTTATATGTTGAATCATATTGGTCTATCTGTCTGACTATATGTTAAGTGAAATCGATATGTTAACTTTGTTTCCCATCAATTGAAAATGTGTGTTCTAGTAATGATTTAATATTGATTTCTTGGTCAATCTGATTTAAAGTAAAAGATTTTTATACATTTGAATTGAACCTAATTTCCATCACAACCAATTCAACCCATGTTCTTGGCTAAGAAAGTCTTTTGAAACTTACATAAACACCAACAATTGGTCCATATCAACATTCTTTTCTAATTCCCCATTCAGAAAGGCAATTTTAACATCCATTTTATGCAACTCATGATCACAATGAGCTACTAACGTCATGATAATTCTAAAAGAATCTTTTTTTTAAAAACAAGCAAAAATGTTTTGTTATCGTCAATGTCATCTCTTTGAGTAAAACCTTTTGCAACAAGTCGGGCCTTGTAACATTTGATATTGCGTTGAGAGTCACACTTAGTCTTAATGGTCCATTTACACCCAACCCTCTTGCATCCTTTGGGTAATTCCACAAGGTCTCACACATCATTCTATGTCATTTATTTAAGTTCATCTTTCATAGCATCTAAAGACTTATTAGAGTTATCACCATTAATGGCTTAAAATGAAACCAAATCATTATCAATATTTAAGTCATTTTCTGTCTCTTGTAGATAAACCACATAATCATTCAAAATAACAGACTTTCTTTCTTTGTGAGATCTTTTTCATACAATTGTGGTTGTTCTACTACAAGATCATTGTTAACCTCGGGATCATTAACTTGTTGTTCTTCTTTATTGTTGTGAGTTTTTAAAACATGTGGAACAACAACTCTTGAAGAATAAGTACTAGCTATAGGAACTTGTACTCTAACATCCTTAATCTCCACATTTCATTAAGCTTCATTCCTACTGGTTTTACCATTCTCAATGAACCGAACATTTGCAGTTTCAAAATGCATAGGACAGTAAAACATATACCCTTTTTATTTTTCTGGATAACCAATGAAGTATTCACTGATTGCTCTTTCATACAGTTTCTTTTCTTGTGGATTGTAAATTCTTACTTCTGCCTAACAACCCCAAACATGCAGGTTTCTCAAACTAAGTTTCCTATTTGTCTATAACTCAAGAGGTTTTCTGGATAACCAATGAAATATTCACTGATTGTTCTTTCATACCGTTTCTTTTCTTGCATATTGTAAATTCTTACTTCTACCTGACAACTCCAAACCTGTAGGTTTTTCAAACTAGGTTTCCTGTTTGTCCATAACTCAAGAGGAGTATTTTGAACTACTATACTTGGAACCATATTCAACAAATACATGACAGTCTTTAAAGCATACATCCACAATGATACAACTAAAGATAAATTACTTAAGATACTCCTAATCATATCCATCTTAGTTGGTTACGCCTTTCTTACACACCATTTTGTTGTGGTGTGCCTAACATTGTGTATTGAGCACAAATATCATGTTTCTTAAGGAACTTAGCAAACAAACCATGGTGTTGTCCACTTTCATCATATCTTCCATAATATTGACCACCTTTATGTGACCTTATGATTTTCACCTTTTTTATCTAGTCTTTCCACTTCATTTATATAAACTTTGAAGGCATTCACTGACTGAGATTTCTCATGCAATAGATAAACATGTCCATAACATGAAAAATCACCAATAAAGTTGATGAAGTACTTTCCTTTATTGAAATAATTTACATCAAACAGACCATATGTACCAATGTGTATAATTTCAGGAAGCTGAGTGCTTTTTATGGCTCTTTCTTTATGTGTTTTGTCTATTTGCCTTTAATACAATCCACACACATATTCAAATAAGTAAAATCTAAATTTGGAAGGATTTCATTCTTTACTAATCTTTGCATCCTTTCTTTAGAATTGCATCCCAAACTCTTTTGACAAAAGTAAGAAAATCGTCCATCCACTAAACTACGTTTAATGCTAACATTATGATGCAATGTCATAAGAGTTTCAACATATAAATTATCCAAATTTAATTTATATAAACCATCATAAAGTGTTTCAGATCCAATCAAACAAGTATACTTAAACAAACAAAAACAACCATTCATAATCTTAAAAGAATATGCAACATCAAGCTTAGACAAAGAAAATAAATTTCTAGTGATACTAGATACATAAAAAGTACCCATCAGGTCTAAGGGATATTTAGTATCAAGGATTAAACGATAAGTCCCGACAGCTTTCATAAGAACTTTCTTTCTATTCCTCATGAAGACGAACTTCTCATTTGAGTTTATGGTTCGGGTTGAAAGGACTCCGTAAGCATTATGCTCAACTTCTTTTCGAACCAAGCTCTATGTTTTATGCAATCCTTTTGGAAATGTCCAGACTTCCCATAGAAAGGACATTTGTCATTTTTCTTCTAGATTTGGTTGAGGACTCGTCAATATTTAATGGTCCTTTACCCTTTCCATGTTTCTTTACAACTTTCTTCCCAACTCTTTGATTCCTCACATAATGAAAGGAGTGGCTTCCTAAATTCTTGAGTATGGTCTCCTCTTGAACTAATATACTATGCAATTCATGGATGTGCCACTTATCTTTCATGATGTTGTTGTTCATTTGAAATGTATACTCAAACGGTAATGAGTTCAAAATGAACTACACGAGAAAATTTTTGTCTACTGCCATTCCTAGAGACTTGAGTCTTGCTGCGATGTTTGTCATCTCGTTAACGTGTTCATGAATAGTACATAAACCATTAAACTTCATGGTGGTCAAAGTACTCATCAATGTCCCAACGAGGGACTTGTTAGCAATTTGAGAGCGTTCTTCCACATTCATAATCTCTTTCGCATTCTTAGTTTTGGGAATAGCAAACTTAATATTGCTTGATATGCTAATTCGTATAAACTCTAGTTAAGGAAATTCAACTCATTGAAGACTGAAACAGACGTAGCAAACAAATGTAAAGATACAAAAACAAAGACTTCAACTAACATATGCCTAACATTAATGTTTTTGGTCATAAAACTAAACATAAATATAGATCCATATATAAATAATCATTTTATACATATTAATGTTCTCCTTTGGGAGATCCACTAATACATAAACATAATGATGCTAATCATATTATAACATTATTGATATTAAAATACACATAAACTAGAATCACCTACTACCTTCGGGTATATAAATCAAACTAGTGACGCATACAAAAACAACTATCATCATGCTCATTAATTATAAGAACAATCAATCAACCTTTGGACAATTGTCAAATGTTTTATGAGAATAAACCCATAAATCAATTAATTATAATTTAGGATTCATACTATGTGTAATTGAAAAAAATATTAATAATTTGAATAAATAAATAATTTTAATTGCTAGTAAAAATACATAGCATCATGAATTTTAATTTAAATAAATAAGTACCTTGAAATCGTGACTCAATAACGTCCATTACTCATAATAAGAACAATTTTCAAAAATTATATATTCATAATTTCATTAATTTCATGACATTAATATATAAAACTTAATTGCACATTACTTTCTATTCAATTACACTATTCCATTAAGGGTCTTGTTAATGACAATTAATGTGAAACCCTATTTTATTGTATGAGTTGGGCCAGGCCAAGTGGTAAGGCCCAAATCAACCCATTAGCTTTTCCCAAGTTCAGAAAGACTCTTGAGTATTCTTCCCACTTCATTTTTGCCTTCCCATTACGTTTCTATCTCTTCAACTCACAACAACCACTTACTTTTCTTCCCCACCTGTAATAGAGAGCTCTACTAGGGTTTCAGTAAGCTCCTCCTTTCCTCTAAGCTTGTAATGTGTTCTCCCTCCGCGTAAGTAGATCTCTAAACCCCTAAGACTATTTTTCTATTCCATTTGAAATCTTTGGTTCCACTTTAATCTCTACTAGGGTCTCAGTTTCATTTTTCTTATTCCTCCGTGCAAGCTTCATAAGTTATAGTGGAACTGCAGTGTTCTCCCTTGTGTGATGTCGTTGGTTTTGCAACTATTCAGGCAAGGGAAGCTAGAGTTTCGTGTTTTAACTTGTTTTGCTTGTTTTAGTTTAGTTTCGTGCTTTTGATGATTGTGTGGTGCTTATGACGGTATGAAAATACATTGTGCATTATTCTGGGTGAATTTATGTTTTTGCATGCGTGAACAGTGGAGAAAATTTGGTATTTTCGCCTAGGCGAGTGAGTCTCGCACAAGCGAGAGTATCAGAAGCTCTCTAAGGTTTCTGTTCGAGTTACCACTCAGGCGACGAACTGTAGTTTTGAGTGAGAAGTGATCTCGCTCAGGCGAGGAGGCCTCCCTTAAGCGAGAAAACACAGAAACCCCACGGTTCCACTGCTCGAGCTCTCACCTAGGCGAAATGAGCTCACTTGAGCGAGAGAATCTCTCTCGCCTGAGCGAGTACTTCCAGCCCGAGTGAGATCTGGCGCAGGGAAGTGCTCTAGTATTGTTTTCTTCATTGATTTAATTATTTGCCTATGTGATAGAGTGATTTACTGTAAAAGTTTGAAGTATGATGTTGCATATGTTTAATGGGATGAAATGAGATTATTATATGTTGTGTTTGGCATGAAATGAAATATGGATTGGTTGGCTGGTTGGTTGAGCATTGACATGACATTATAATGCTTGAGATAAAAGTTGTGGTTATGGTATGAGGAACATGATTTTGGTGTGAGGTAGATGTAATTCCATGAGTCTTGTGGGGAGATCTCATGGTGGTGTGTAGTGTATATAATTAGATAAAGATTCAAGTAAAGATTGCATCCCGACACTCTAAAGAATCAATTAGTCTCACGTAGAGTAGACTGATTCAAGTGGTGAGAGTAGCGGGAGGCCCTAGTCTCTGGCAGGATAATGGCCTTAGATGTTTGAAGGCTAACCTTGTGCGTGGTAGGGTGAAACCCATTGGCTATGGCTTTGCAGTGCAGTAGAGGCCACCACAAGTGCAAGCATCTAGTGAATCTGATCTTATATGTATCTAGATAATTGAGTCTTAGAGTCCTGCTTGTTTGCTATCACATGATTGTATGCCTACCTTGTTGCATGTTTGTGATATGAAGTATTTGTTTGCTATAACGTTCAAAATATTTTTACTCTAGCTTACCCTCCTTGCTTGTGTTTGTCTTGCGTGTGGTTTTTCCTTTTGCAATGATCATCAATTTATTAGTGTGAGCAGATGTGGAAACCCCAAGTGATCGTCAGGATGATGGGACCAATGCAGTGTAGCATGCATGGTTTGGATCAGGCTTTATGGAGTACCTTTTGGGGCTTTGTTATTTTGTAATCTCTTGCTCTATGAGCAAGCTTTATGGACATCTGTTGAACTTTTATATTCTGTTGTTGGCATTGTGTAGTGCCTTTGCTTTCCTTTTTGGTATATTTGGATGACTGTAAAATCTTTTATACTATAAGCCTCGTGCTCTTTAAATATTATAAATTATGCGATGTTTTATTTAACTAGATTTATCTACTTAATGCGATGTCACAATTAATAGTCTTGAAATATACAAAAGTTAATAGTTAATTGTGATATTAAATGAAATTTGAGCTAATCACAATTAACACAATTATTTTATTTAAAAGACAATAATACCCATAAGAATTGTATAGTTGTTATAATATTTTATTTAATATTTACCAATAAAATAATTATATTTTAATGTTATTAAAAATTAAAATATAATTTGTTTCTGCAGAGAACAAATAAGATGAGTTAGGCACAAGTGACACCTTACCATGTAGTCCGCTATCTCTTCAGTTGGTCTCTCCCCGGTTGATACATGTCAGCTTGAACCCAGGAGGGGTTACCTGCAGAAGAGTCTCCGAAGCTCAAGTAAGTCAAAGCTCTCAGAAAGTCAAATCAGTGATTAATGAATGCGTACCTTTAATTTGTGGGGTCCATGCGTATTTATAGAGCATTTAATGATTTTCGTTTATCCAATGGGCCGGACCTTGGCTTGGGTTATGAGTGGGCCCGGGCCCTAACCCAGGCCCTTAAGGTCCATCGAACGCGGGGACCTCCATTTTACTAAGTCTTCGAGAGCGGTCTGATCCGTTTACTTCTTAACTAGTCAGATGTCGTCCTTGGCCACGTACTATCCGTGTTGGCCATTTTGTTGTTACTTTAGCCTTTGTTCAGTTAAGTTTGAGACCATGGCGGCCCGGGTCATGTACTTGGGTTGTCTCTGGTATGTTCGTTGAGGTTTATCATTTATATGGTTAAATTGACTAGGTCCGGTATAAGTTAGACTAACTCGGCCTAGGTTGAATACTTGGCTGCTTTGATGCATTTCTTACTTATTTGATTGAGTTTGGTTAGGTGTGGTACATAATTAAACATAAAAGATTTAAATAAACAAAAAAATCAATAAAAAAATATTAAACATCTAAAAGATTTACAAAAAAGAAATTAAAATATCAATTTAAAATTTAATTGAGTTTCTAAAATGTTTATTTTTATTGATTACAAATTTTAAAGGATATTTTTTGTAACGTCCCATTTAATTAATAAGCATAATTAAAGGGAGCGTCACACACAGATAGTATAGCAGCGTAGTCCTGGGGTTTTAAACACAACCCCTACAATATCCTAGGCACACCATGATGCCAAACCTAAACCAGTTGCAACATTCAACAGTAATTCCAAAAGGAAATTAAAAAGCAAACTAATACATGGGCCATAGTGATCAAGGTCGTACCCCACCAAATTAAAACAGATAAAATGCAGTATATGAAAGTGAACCAAGTCGTCTCCCAACGACCAATGTTCTTGTTCAAAGCCTCAATTTCCAGATAAACACAACAATAACACAAGGGGGGGGGGTTGGCAAATTCACACAAAATTGCTAAATTCTAATAGAAATAGTGAAACTGAATTAAACACACAATTCAAAAGTACTGATTCCTTGATTCCACTGAAAATCCACCAATCACAGGTTACTAAATCAATTATCTTATCCAATTAACTCTCATGAAATCTGAATTAATCAACTATGTGAAAATTAACACAGCTTCATTATGCCATTAAGCATAACACACATCGTTCTTTCAATTTCACACACACAGACAGATTAAGCAACTGTGACAGAACCCGAACTCACTAAGCATGATAAGGGTTCTAAAATTGTGGAAAACATGGACCCATGATTAAGCATCACAAATTCCATTTCATTCAAAGATATGAAATTGAATAGGATGAAGAGAAAATAGGAATGGATTGCACTGCAAAACATCAACCTCATGGTTTCAATTCAGTTTCTTCAAGGAACAAATACGAAAAACTTAGCTAGACATGGAAAATGGAACAATCAACCACTTCGAATCTGAAACAGAACCTTAAACTCAAAACCCCTAAACTCAAACGCAAATTAAGAGCAAAAAGAGAGATTTCAAAGCTTCAATAGAATGTAAAACGGTGCTGTGATATATAAACACGAAAACCCCATTAATGGGTGTTGTTCCAAGTGTATAAAACCCACAAAACGAGCTGCCCAAGATAGAAAACGAATTCAAAACGTAAAACCCTCAATGGGTGCTGTCAAATGTGCATAAAAACGGTAAAAACTAGCCAAAAACGTGAAAAACTGCAAGGGGCACCTCCATGGAAGCTTGGAGAACGAAAATGGTGGTTGGAGAGAATGTAGAAGATGAAGTGTGCGGCTGGTGCATGGAAAAGAAACCCTATTCTCGTGGTCACCTCATGTCTTCCAGCATTATTTATAAAATTGCCATTATGAGCTGCAGAATTACAAAAATGCCACTCCTGCGCCTCTAATGTTCTAATGTTGGCCCATTCACTCAGATGACGTGGAAATGATGTGGAAATGATGTGGCGACTCTCTTCAACTGAATATTGATTTCCAAGCTCCAAAATTGCTTCACCCAAATACCTAAAAATTATTAAAAGTGAAAATTAGGCTAAATAATGTGAAATTAGTCCAAATTCGGAACAGTAACCTAATAAAGCCCAACAGATGAAAAACACTATAAAGATGAACAATTAAGCACTGAACAACTGTCAAATGGGTACACAAAGGCTAGTGGAATGGAAGAAAATAATGACTCATCACATAGCCCAAAAAGAAAACCCAAAAAGAATAGATCCAGTCCAAGCAGACTGTGCAACGGAACCTCCATAACCCTGATGATTACGGGGAGCTCTCACCTCTGCTCAATCCAACAAGTTGATGATCATTGCAAAAGAAAAGACCACACCACAGAACATACAACAAAAAATAGTAGGGTAAGCTAGAGTAGAAAACAATTTCTCATGTAGTCACATACTATCACCCAATCCAAGCAGTATTTGTAAATCATCCAACATGTTATGACTTTCTCAAGCAATACACTAGACTCTGACTCGACTCATCCGAATACATATAATTTGGTCGAATTCAGCGGATGCTTGCACTTGTGGTGGATACCTCTGCTCACCCCCGAGCTATGCGTTACAAGTGTTACAATGAATCAATTCCCCACACACAAGGTTAGCCCTTAATGAGTTTTCAGGCCTCCTGCTACTCTCACCACAACAGTCAGTCCGCTCTAAGTGAGACTAACTGACTCCTTAGAGTGTCAGGATGCAATCCTTACCTTAAATCCTTACCAAATTATATAGATGGGGCACCGCCATGGACACCCACTAACATGGGCCATTGAATTACGTCCCAACCACTGAAGCACGACCTTGAAATCTCACCTACAGATTTCAAGGAAATACATACTGACCACTTACCAAACATATACAAACAACTAAGAAATAGATACATATATCATGCATAGGAACTTCATACCAACATCCGTAAGCAATCCTCATTTATATCAAATCTTAAATCAATACCAACTCGTTATTCCCAAACCATGAGTAAAAGGCTTCCTCTCATACTAATACCATGCCTCTTGATTACCAACCATCAATGTTCATCATAGCCCACGCCAAATTCGTGACAACATATGTATATATGTATTCAACCTCTCATGTATAATTCATATATAGATCATGCCAAACTCACAATTCACCACAAATAAACCTCCCTTAATCATGTATATTCACCCACATCATGTTACCACATAAATATTCATTCAAAACATATGTAAAACATGTAAGATCAGTGAGGAAACCAAACAAACGCACAGACTCGCCCAAATCCTCGCTCAGGCTGAAGAGTCTCGCTCCAGCGAGAGGTTTCCCTCGCTCAGGCTCGAAAAGAGGGAACAATAGCGTTCGTGTCCTTTCGCTTAGGCGACCCCTTCTCGCCTGAGCCATATGGACTCTCGCTCAAAATAGAGACGCGTCGCCTGAGCGACATTTCGCGCAGGTTCTAGCGACTAGCCTATGATACTCTCCCTTGGGCTACGTTGGCTCGCCTAGATGAGATTATCAGGGTTCTCCACTGTTGTCGCGTGCACAAATAACCCTTTCAACCAAACTAGTATTCTTAAACATATTCAAGCAATAATAACGACGACCAATCATCTCAAACTCATAAACAGAACCAAAACACCATAAAATCGAGATAAACACTGAGCTCTAGCTTCCCTTACCTGGAAAGGGTTTAGCAGAGGACCTCGACACCACAAAAGTGAGGACAACAGCTCCAGAACAGTTTAGGGAACTAGAAAAATAGCGGAACAAAACATAAGAGGAGCTCCTTACAGAACCCTAGCTGGGAAAACACGAAAATATGACAAGGAAGGGATGGTACGAGGCGAAGGATAACTTACGTTGAGCGGGAAGGAGCTTTGAGCGAACTTTACAGGGATGAGGAATCAAACCCTAGCAGAGCTTCTCGTTGCGAAAGGGGAGAGTTCACGGCTGTGTTTTCTGCAAAGTGAGAGGAATGGAAGGATTAAGGTAGACTTAGGGTCTGTTTTCCCTTTGGGCCAGCCCTTAGGTCCAAGAGTTTGGGGCAACCTCTAAAATAAAAATGCAAAAAAATAAAGTGGGCTTTACATTCTCCCCAACAAGAGAATTTTCGACCTCGAAAATGAAGACTTACCAGGTAAAAAGATGTGGATGTGATTTCCTCATATCTTCCTCCAACTCCTAAGTCGAGTCACCTATCCTCCGATCCCAGATGATTTTGACAAGGCTGACTGGTTTTCCCCTACGCTCCTCAACTCGACTCTCCTCTAAGGCGATGGGTGGTATTTCCACGGTGAGGTCCTCTCTAATTTGTATATCCTCCGTTTCCAACACGTGAGCCGGATCAAACACATACTTCCTCAACTGTGAGACGTGGAACACTGAGTGAAGATTTGCCAGCTAAGGGGGCAAAGCAATCTCATAAGCTACTGGCCCGATCCTCCTCGTGATCTGATAGGGGCCAAGGAACTTAGGAGAGAGCTTCCTTGAGCGGAGAGCCCTTTCCACACCAGTGGTCCGGGTCACCCTCAAGAACACGTGATTGCCGGCCGCGAACACCAAGGGTCTCCTCTTGCGATTCGCATAGGCCTTCTACCTACTCTAAGAAGCCTGCATCTTATCTCTCACCATCCTCACTTTCTCTATGGTCTGCTCCAACAATTTTAGTCCAACCAGCACTGCCTCCCCATCTTGATACCAACATAGAGGGGTCCTACACTTCCTGCCATAAAGAGATTCATATGGTGCCATACCAATGCTCGCGTGAAAACTGTTGTTGTAGGTGAACTCTATCAAAGGCAGTACTTCGTCCCAAGGACCCAAATGATCCAATATGCATGTCCGCAGCAAATCCTCAAGTGACTGAATCGTCCTCTCAGAATGACCATCGGTCTAGGGATGGTAGGCTGAGCTCATAGTCAACTTGGTTCCCAAGGCATCCTGTAAGGTTTACTAAAACTGTGATGTAAATTGTGGGTCTCTATCAGAAACTATGCTCGAAGGTACTCCATGCAACCTTACTATCTCTTTAATGTACAACTGGGCCAACTTGGCCATTGACATCTTCAAGTTCATCGCCAAGAAATGGGCACTCTTAGTTAGTCGGTCCACTATGACCCAAATGGTGTCATGTCCTCTAAAAGTTTGTGGCAAATGGGTCACAAAGTCCATCGAGATGCTGTCCCATTTCCACATTGGTATCTTCAAGGGCTGTAAGATCCCACCAGGTCTCTGATGCTCCACCTTCGTCTTCTGTTACGTCAAACAGGCGGATACAAACTGTGCCACGTCCTTCTTCCTCCCCTGCCACCAGAAAGTCTCCTTGAGGTCCTGATACATCTTAGTCATGTCAGGATGCAAGCTAAGACGACTCTTATGTCCTTCTTCGAGGATCAATTTCTTCACTTCAACATCATCAGGCACACACACTCTGCCCTGAAATTTCAATATGCCATCATTACCCAAAGCAAAGTCATTTGCCTCTTTTGACCCCAATTGCTCTCTAACCCTGTTCAGACTAGCATCCAACAACTGTCTTTCTCTAACTGAGTTCAGGAAGTCACTAGATATGGTCAGGTTACTACACCTAATGAATCCTGATTCCAACTCCACCTGCAGTTTCATGTCTCTAAATTTCTCCAACAGTTCCACCTTCTTGATCATGAGGTGTGCGGTGTGTACTGTCTTCCTACTCAAAGCATCAGCTACTACGTTCGCCTTCCCTAGATGATACAAAAGCTCAAAATCGTAATCCTTCAAGAATTCCACACATCTTCTCTGCCTCATTTTCAGCTCCTTCTGATTAAACAGATACTTAAGGCTTTTATGATCGCTGAACACACGAAACTGGGCGCTGTAGAGGTAGTGCCTCCAGATCTTCAAGGCAAACACAATAGCCGCCAACTCCTAGTCATGAGTGGGGTAGTTTCTCTCATGTACCTTGAGTTGCCTCGAAAAGTAGGCCACCTGATGAAGGATTGACCCCAACCAAGGATGAAGGCACATGCTTAAGAAGACTAAGCATGTTTAGAAAGGAAGTTCACTAATCCTTCATCCCTTTCATTTGTGCTTGTTATTTTTTGATTCCCTAAGTTGACTTAGTTGAATCAACTTTAGTTGACTTGTTGACCTTTGACTAGGTTTGACTTGTTGATTATAGTTGACTTGACTTAAGCCAACATGCTAATCTATGTTTATTTGCTTTGTAGGCTAATTAGGAGTAAGAAAGCAATGCTAGGTGGCGCATGGTGATTGGGGAGCATAAATGATGTGGATGAGAGAGTAAAGCAAAGGCATAAAGCATAAAGTAAAAGACATAAAACAAGTGTACCTATGTACCTTTGGTCTCCTTTGTTTTTAGCACACTTTGGCCACTTTTTGGAGACATATGAGACACATTCTT
>Ga0214544_1001905_pt1 | contig 43898 bp, 24 predicted proteins | sample CNSS3metaG_FD_160074 | JGI IMG/M metagenome (GOLD analysis project Ga0214544, IMG submission 160074) | Root nodule microbial communities from cowpea collected in UCLA plant growth center, Los Angeles, California, USA - CNSS3 | ecosystem: Host-associated > Plants > Roots > Nodule | place: USA...
ATTTTTATTGTTTCTTCTTTCATTTTGCTCTTTAGTGTTGTTATTTCCATGTGTGTTTAAGCTTGAATCCAACTCTCTTCTTCCTTTCATGAGCTTGAGAAATGAACCTTCACATCTAGATAGCATGCTATCTTAATGTCCAGTGGGAATTTTCAAAAAGCTTTCTTAAACAACTTCACCATATTCATAACTCTAAAAGGGAACAAGATAATCCTTCATCACTACATGGCCTACTTAGGTCCATTGTGAGTGATAGGGACTCCAAGTTCCTAAGCCATTTTTGGAGAACTTTGTGGGGTAAACTTGGCACCAAGCTTCTTTTCTCCACCACTTGCCACCCGCAAAGTGATGGCCAAACCGAGGTGGTTAATAGAACCCTAGGGCAACTGTTAAGGTGTATGATAGTGCAAAATATTAGAGAGTGGGGGAAACTTCTTCCCCACATAGAGTTTGCCTACAATAGGGTTGTGCATTCCACTACTTCTCATTCCCCTTTTGAGGTTGTGTATGAGTTCAATACCCTAACTCCTTTAGACCTCTTTCCCCTACCCACTCATGAGGCATGGACTTGCCAAGATGGTAAGGCCAAAGCCAAGTACATCCACGATTTGCATTCACAAGTCAAGGAAACCATTGAGAGAAGAGTTAAGAAATAACAAGAGGATGGTAATAGGGAAGAAAGGAAGTCATCTTCCAAGAGGGGGATTGGGTATGGCTTCACTTGAGAAAGGAGAGATTCCCTACTCAAAAAAAGTCTAAATTTCTCCCTAGAGGGGATGACCCCTTTCAAGTCATTAGGAGGATCAACAACAATGCTTATGAGTTAGACTTACCCCTAAGCTACAATATAAGTAACTCATTCAATATTTGTGATCTTTCTCCTTTTGATGTAGGGTTTAAGAATTCGTGGTCGAATTCTCTCCAAGAAGGGGAGGATGATGAAGGCTTGACTAACCATGACACCTCCATAGAAGCTCCCTCAAGAAGGATCACTAGAAGCATGTCTAGAGGGGAGTCTTCTATTCCATCATCTTTATCTTTGTTTTTCATCACTTTAGTTTGAATTCCCTAAGTTGGTTTTTAGTTCACTTATTTTGGTTGACTTGTTGAATTTGACCCAAAGTTGACCTTTGACAAAGATTAACTTAACTTAAACCAACATGTTAATCTTTGTTTGACTTGTTTTATAGGTAATTAAGAGAAAGTAGAGCATGCTAGGTGGCACATGGTATTTGGAGCATATAGATGATGTGGAAGAGAGAGGAAAGCAAAAAGCATAAAGTAAAAGCAAAAGTAGATATGTACTTTGTCTCCTTTTGCCTTTTTGGTTTATTCCTTAGAAGGCTACTTGGTCTCCTTCCTCTTTTGGCCTAGAATCCTCATGGAAATGCATCCACCAACCACATTCCTTCACTTTGGCCGAGAATTGTCCTAGCTTAGGTTATTAGGGTGTGCTAGTTAATCCTTTTAATGTTTATGTATTTGCTAAAGGACCCCTATGAACTTCTATTTAAAGGGTGCTCCTTGTCTTGTAAAAAGGTTGATCATTTGTTGTTATAAACTTTGTGTTTCAACCACCATTGTCGTGAGCTCTCCTTCCTAGAAGTGAACTCACCTTTGCCTTATCTTGCTTGCAAGTGATGACACCATCACTCATCTCTAGGGTTTGGTTGGCTTAGATCCCCCCCTATGAGTTGCGTGCTTCATCCATTGCTCATCTTTAATGCTTTCCATTTTTATTATTTCTTCTTTCATTTTGCTCTTTAAGTTTTGTTAAATCCGTGTGTGTTTTAAGCTTGAATCCAACTCTCTTCTTCCTTTCACGAGCTTGAGAAATGAAATTTCACATCTAGATAGCTTGCTATCTTAATATCCAGTGGGAATTTTCAAAAAGCTTTCTTAAACAACTTCACCATATTCATAACTCTAAAAGAAAACAAGATAATCCTTCATCACATCTACATCCACTTGAACAAGTATAGCATCACTTTCATGTTTTCTAATGAAGAGTGTTTTATCAACTATACCTCTAGCATAACCTTTTGACAAAAGAAAGCTGCTTAGTCTTTCATACCACTATCGTGGTACTTGTTTCAAACCTTGCAAGACCATTTTCAATTTGAAAACATGGTTAGAATAGAGATGATCCTCAAAACCAGGAGGTTGTGGTACACACACTTCTTCATTTAAGAAATCATTCAAGAATGCACTTTTCACATCCATTTGATGCAATTTAAAGTTACACATGCAAGGATATGCTAAGAGTAATCTCATAGCTTGTAGTCTAGCTACAAGTGCATATGTTTCATCAAAATCAATGCCTTCTTCTTGATTATACCCTTTAGCAACTAGTCTAGCTTTGTTTCTTACTATATTACCATCTTCATCCATTTTGTTTCTAAAAACCCATTTAGTTCCAATTATATTCATATCATCACTTCTAGGAACTAGAAACCACACATCATTTCTTATGAATTGATTGAGTTCATCTTGCATAGCAACAATCCAATTACTATCATTTAAAGCATCATTCACATTTTTAGGTTCAATTTGAGATACAAAAGCAACATGTTCACAAAATACAAGTCTACGTCTAGTGGATACTCACTGTTTAATATCACCAATAATGTTGTGTTTTGATAGTCCTCTAGGCTCGATCCAATCCTTAGGTAAGTTGTTGTCTGCAGCTTTTTCAATCGGTTGTTTTTCCTTTTCAGTTGATTAATTTTTCGCAGTTGAGTGCTTTTCTGTAGCAGAATTATTTTCCTACAATAAATGATTTTCATCTGCATTCTTTGACACTTGATCTTGCAGCTTTGGGTTAGTTTCATCAAATACAACATGCATGGACTCTTCAACAGTCATTAGTCTCTTGTTATAAACCCTATATGCATGGCAAAATACCTTCATCTACTTTTGCATCAAATTTGCCAAGATTTTCTTTGTCATTATTTAAGATAAAACACTTACATCCAAATACTTTTAGGTGGCTTAAAATAGGCCTCCTCCCTTTAGAAAGTTCATAGGGTGTTTTATTCAAAATTGGCCTAATCAACACACGATTAAACACATAACAAGCAGTGTTGACCGCATCAGCTCAAAAGTACTTAGGTGTGGAGTTTTCATTTAGCATAGTTCTAGGTAGTTCTTTAAGTGACCTGTTTTTTCTTTCAACAACTCCATTTTGTTGTGGAGTTCTTGAAGCAGAAAAATTATGTTTAATGCCATGTTTTTCACAAAAGTGCTCAAATCTTTCATTTTGAAATTCTCCACCATGGTCACTTCGAATAGACATTATTTTAGAACTCTTTTCATTTTCTAACATCTTGGCAAGTCTTTTGAAAACATGAAAAGTGTCATTTTTGGCAACTAAAAACAAAGTCCATGTATACTTAAAAAAATCATCTACAGTTACTAATGCATAAAGATTTCCTCCAAGACTCATAGTTCGAGATGGACCAAATAGATCCATGTGAAACAACTCCAAAGGTCTTTCAGTTGAAACAACATTTTAGGGTTTAAAAGAGACCTTGGTTTGTTTTCCTTTTTTACAAGCTTCACATACTCTATCTTTCTCAAATTTGAGTTTTGGCAATCCTTCAACCAACCATTTTCTATTTAGCCAATTAAAATGTTGCTTGTGTATGTGACAAAGCCTCCTATGCCATAAACAAGTATCATCCTCTTTTGTAAGCAAACAATGAAAGCTAAATGATGCCTAATGCAGATCAAGTAAGTATATATTGTTGACTCTTTTTCCTATCAAAACAATACTACCACATGTATCATATATAAGACAATTATTAGGTTCAAACATGACTTTAAAACCTTTGTCACATAGTTGGCTTATATACTTATCAAATTGTGCTTTAACCCTCCTACCAGTAGCATATTCTTGATGTTGAAACAGGATCCATTGCTTATGACTTCATTTCCAAGTATTCTCCCTTTGTTGTTATCTCCATAGGTCACACATCCTTCCTCCTTCAACTCCAACTTAGCAAAAAATGAATGACATATCATTTGGCTTACTTTTTGAAAAGAATCTAGAGAACTTCTTGACTTTGTTTTTGACAGTAGGATTGCAACCAAGTCCAACTTTCCCAAACATACAATTTTGAGAGTCTTGAATAACTTCTAAGTATGTTTTCCCTCTAGTGAACTTAGCACAGGTTTTCAAAAGGAATTTCCCTTGATATTTTAAAACTGTGCACTTTTCATAGGGTTTTTCAACCGTCTGATTTCCAGAATAATCAAAATTAGTTTTTAAATCAGTTGTTTCTTTTTCCAATTGACTGACTCTGTTTTCCAACTAGTTGTTTAAGCCCTTCAATCAATTATTTAACACAGAAATCTTGTTTGCTTCATTATGCAACTCTTCAAAATCATGCAACAATTGATTGTAATCATTTTTGTCTAGAGAGCTTACTTGACTTGATGAGGATGATTCATAACCAGCCATGAGGCACAAATTGGCTTCCTCACTCTCATCTTGTGAAGAGCTACTTGTTCAATCATCATTGTCCTCTCATGCTATGTGTGCACGTCTCTCCTTTGGTTTCTTCTCCTTTTTCCTGTCAAAACTCTTCTCCTTTTCTTTGTTAACATTTGGACATTCAATCTTGATATGTCCTTGCTTTCCACAATTATAACAAGTGAAATTAGAAGAATTTGACTCGTTTCATTTGGAAGTGTACCTCTTGAGATTATCTTTGCTACCTTTCTTTTTGAGATACTTCCCAAACCTCTTGATAAGAAGATTCAAGTTCTCACTATCACTTGATTCAACCACCACATCCTCAAGCTCATCATTCTTCTTGGTGCTAGTCTTCAAGGCTATGTTCCTTACCTTTTTCTCATTTGACTCTAGCTCATTTAGCCTTTGCATCTCAATTTCATGCTCCCTTAGCTTGCCAAACAATGCAGTCATAGTCAATGTAAATAGGTCTCTTGATTCTGAAATAGCGGTGACCTTTGGCTGCCAAGATCTATCAAGACACTTCAACACCTTGATGTTTAACTCCTCTTTGTCAATTTCCTTACCCAAGCCTATGAGATGGTTGACTATGTGAGTAAAGTCTCTTTTGTACTTCTACTATAGACTCTCCTTGTTGCATCTTGAATAGCTCATACTCTTGAATCAAGGCATGCTTCCTTGATCTCTTCACGTCATTAGTTCCTTCATAAGTCACTTCAAGCACCTACCACATTTCCTTGGCACTCTTGCATTGGGAAACACAAAAAAACTCATCCATGTTTAAAGATGAAGTGAGGATATTCTTATCATTGCAATCATATTGAACTCTTCTCCTCTCTTCCTTTGTCCATTGAGTCCAAGGCTTGTCAACCTGCACATTTTCAACAATATGCTTAGGAGTGTAGGGTCCATTTATGATTGCATCCCATATGCCTTGATCTATTCAATAAATATTTTCATCCTAATTTTCCAAAATTGATAATTGATACCACTAAACATAGGGGGTCTATGAATAGAGGCACCTTCAGAAAATGAGAGCTTGTTTTCAGCCATTTCAAGTAGTTCAAAAATAGATTTAAGATCTCACTTGAGTAAATTTCAAGTACCTAGCTCTAGATATCAATTGTAAGTTTTGAAATGGTTGAAATGCCAAGAAAGGGGGGGTGAATTGGGTAGTTAAAAAATAAGGTGACTTTTAAAAGCCTAAAACTGTTTTTAATTGAATCAAAAACAAAGTTAGCTGATTAATTTCATTAAACAAATACAGATATAACCAATATTGATAGAAACAACCAATTAAAACACAAAAATGGTCGACTGAAAAACTGGAAAAAAAGTGCATAAATGTGAATTTGTGATTTAAAGCAAGATCAATATGAAAGATCAATCAAGATAAGTTCAAATGCATTATACAAACATGAGCAATGTTGTAGATAACACCAGATCACACAAGAATGTAAAAAAGATGGTCTAGATCAAAATTCTTTAAAATTTAAAGTGTAATGTAAGAGAAAAGAGTTAGAGAAAAGAGGAATGCACAAGATTTTTATATTGGTTCACTCAAACTCGAGCCTAACTTTGAACTATTTCAAAAGATTTACAAAGTTCATACCCTTACACTTTTAAAATATGCAAGAACACCACACTATGGCTCTTGAATCACACAAGAACCAAACCAACACAACAAGACGCATCTTCCAGACGTAGAAAACTACCAGGCACAACCTAAAAGCTTGAGAAAGACCAAACCTCAGTGGTAGCATAACCTTGCATACCACAACCACCTTCTCCAAGCTTTAAACACCAAGCAAAATGCTCCAAGAATGATCCTAGATCAATCTTCAGCAACTGCACTCTATATGATCCCGAAAGAGAAAAAATTCCATAGTTTCTAGAAAGATTTTGCGCTCAAAAAAGGTCTTCACATCTTTAATTTGAAAAATAAAACTTTTATAGCCAAACTGTTACGAAATTCAACAGGTTGATTTCACTTAACTTAAGTGAAATCAATCAATTACAAAATAAATCACCTGTTTGAATAAGTCCTAGTTAAGACTACTGCAACTTACCTTTTAATCTATTAAAAATCCATTCAACACATCAAAAGACATCATTTAACCTGTTGAAAAACATTTCAACAAATTAAAAGACACAACTAAGACACTATACATCTAATAAATGCCAAAAGGTCTACAATATGAATTATAATCTTCAAACTTGTTTTTCCATGATTAATCCAGATCGAGAGCACACATACAAGTCTTTATCAACACGTGAAATATCAAATCTCCACATCTTCATCAATGTAAGCATGGTTCCAACATGTTCCAAGGCATTGACTTCAATTACCTTCATCAAATCTTCAAGCACCAAATCATCCAAGCTATTTGTGCCAACACATACACCACACAATATTTCAATATAAAACTCACACCATACTTATAAATCCACATGAACAATAAAAACACAGTAAAGCATGTGAAGGACCCTCCAACAACGGGATCCAGGTACAATAAATCACCCTAACTACACTTGTCTTCAATGAAAAAGCATTGAACAATTCATTGAACAAACCATCACATACAAGCACTCTATCTTACCAGCGCAGACCACAAATTGAGCAACTTGGCTCACAAATCTTAGGTAAATTTGAAGCGTTGAACTCCAACGACGTCCATCAACAACAAAGATGGGAAGCTTCAATAAGGGGCACCACCTTTAGCAACTAAAGAGGACCTTATCAACTTCGGCAAACCTTGGAAGAAGAGAAAACAATTAAAATAAACACCACACACACAACACCGGTTACATAATTGGTGTCACTATCTCACTGCACCGGTTATGCAAACAAACAACAAACACTCATAAACAAACATAGCACAGGTGTGCTTTCACTCACACACCACCCACTCTTCCCAAACCCCACACTAGTTCACTCACACATAAACCCAAACATCTTCCACTGTTGACACACACAATGCTTCATTATTCACAATCCATAACACCACCACTTCACTCACCTTCAAACTTGAATGAGAGACAAGCCCTTACCTTGCATAATTTCCCTTTACACCCTTCTTTAAGCCTTTGTTGACCTAATTTCTTGATGATTTCTTAGCCCATTAAATATCTTTGAAATTTTAAAACCATGTTTAACCCAACCTTTGAGTTTTATGAACTGTGGAACTATTTTGGAGATTCATTGAGAAGTTTAGGTGTGGGGCAGAGGTGTCGATTTCATGGTAACTACAATGTAAGTGATTCAAAAACTAGTGTGAAAGAAAACAAAAAGAGAAAATCTAAAATACGAAAAATTGAACGACCTATATGGTATGAAATAGGAAGAAAATAGAAGGAAAAGAAGGAAAGGTATTAGTGAATGCTTATATGATTGTTAGTTTTGATTAAATCAAGAACTTACACTTATAACTCCAATCTTTTCCTCATTGTTCCTCATTTCTCGTTGATTTTTAGCTTTGGTCATTTTCTTTATCCTCCCTTAACCTTGGCCACATTACAAGGCACATGAAAGCCCTTTTGATCTTGAGTTCATTTTGCTTCAAGTAATGAGCATAAAAGATTTTTCAAGCTTATGGCAGTGTTTTTTGGCATGATGTAAATATAATTAGAAAACGCATGAAAACCTGAAGAGATTATTAGTTTTGATCCTAATTCCGATTTTGAGTGAGATCTTCATTTCCTCAAATGCATCAAACATGTTCTTGAATGGTCTAAATGACTCTAACTATGGTGGATGCAAATTATTCTTACATTTTTGCTCATACTTTTAAATAAGTGCCAATAGTGTGAAGGGTTTTCTTGACTTTGTCTCATCTAGCATGATCTTCTTTCTTGATCCTCTTATTTCCATAATTTGGTCCTTGTTTTTTCCTTGGAGTGTGGGGGTATTTTATGACTCAATTTTCATGGCTTGTTGCATCACCTTAGGGTTCTCATTCCCTTTCTTCCTCATTCTTAGACCAATTTTATATATCATAGGAAGTTCAGGGATGGTTGCAATTGTGAATTAAGGCATGTTTTTTATAGTTCAAAACATGAAATAAGAATGTTTTGACCTTTGTTTTCTATGTTGTTGATAACGTTTTCCATAAATGTCTAATTGAATTTAGATTTGTGGCGTTGGATTACAATGTCAAAGAAATTTAATTCATACGTAAGATCATAATTTTTAGAGCTTTGGTCTATTTACCACTTGAATTTGAAGATCATGGCAGTTTGCAAGAACAAGGCTTAACTTAGCCCAAAGTGTCTTCATCTCTTCATGAATCTTAGGTAAATTAACAATTTCCTTTTTGAAGAAATTGGGCTTAGCTTGTAAATAATCAGAAGAGACAAAGAATGAATTGGCAATGCCATGTTAGTAAACAATAGGATTAGAATGTTAGTTTGAAATGATCATTTGAGCCAATAAGAGGGGGTTGAATTGGTTGATTAATTTTTTTTCAAAAGCTTAAAACCCCTTTTGATTAAATCAAATAGACTACAAAATTCGAATGCAAAAGCTGCAGAATAGTACACTTTCAATCAGTCAAAAAATAAAACAACAGACTAATATGTTCTTGAGCTTATGAAATAGTTGAATAAAATTTTAAATCTATTAGCTAAAATCCTGGAAATTTATGCAGAACGTAGAATTCACAGATTTAACTCAAACAACAAACTTTTACACACAAGACTTGTTTCGATCAATATTTCTAACAGGTGGGTAACATCAGATTACACATAAATGCATTAAAGCTCAACAAAGATTGAATTACTTAGTTTTCTTGATTTTTTTAAAGTGATTTAAAGTGAATGAGATGAAGAGAAGAGAATGTCACAATTATTTTTATACTGGTTCACTCAATCACAAAGCTACATCTAGTTTACTAGGACAACATGAGCCTGGTTTCCACTATATTCAAAAGTTTTACAAATCACACACCAAGATTACACTTTTAAACAAAGAAACTCACACAATAATCTAGCCAAATACGTTGCTAGAATCACACTCACAGACTTGAAATCACATCAGGTAAACAACTAGAGGCACAAGAACTACAAAACCGGATGGTGGCTCTCCCTAGCCAATTGTACACGAGTTCTTTAAGCTAATCCCAGACCAATCTTCAATCAACACGTTGCAGTTGTGTAATGCAGAGATAGAGTTTTCTAGTGATGAATGACAAGTTTTCGTGCTCAAAACCTAGAATTGTATCTCTAGTCTCGAAAACACAGCTTATATAGTCTGGTTTAAGTAAAATCAATCAGGGGAATTTTCATAGAATTTGTTGATTTCTCTTTACTTAAGTGAAATCAGTCGAATAAAAAAAATTCAACTAATTGAATACATTCATACCAGAAATTATATACAAAAAGCCTTTTAACTTGTTAAAACCCATTCTAATAGATTGAAAAGGACACACTAAGACTAACAAGACATCTAACTTATGTCATATAGCCTACCAACATGATATAACATGTAATAATTACATCTAACACATCAATTACAGAATTAATACAATTGAAACATAATCTTCAAGTGGATCTTCCTCAAACACATGAGATCTCCATGCACTTAACTTTATCAAATATTTGTTTCAAGCTTGTTTGTGCCAACAATCTCCCTGTATTTTGATGAAGCCAACATCCTCGAGTTGAATTGATGAACTAAGATCAATAGAGAAACCTGAAAAACCTTTTGCACACAAGATGCCAATATACAAATACACATCCAAGCAAAAGCACACAAGCATACATACATATCACATATGCATATGCTCCCCCTATCATTAATAATGTGATTTAAATTTAGATTTCAGATCTAGTTAGGTATATTATATGGTTTTAGCAGATTTAATTTCAGGTTTTCCAACTATAACCCAATTTTACTTATTTTTAACTTAACTTTACTCATTTTTCTCCCCCTTTGGATTCATCAAGTTAAAGGTAATGCACATATCATTTTGGAAAGAGTAAAATATAGGAGACTATCAAGGCAACTAATAATGAATACAAAAACTACAAAATCAAAACAAAAATGGAAAACACAACATGAAGCTAAGACTAATACAATCAGTCAATTGAAAGCGAAAAACAACTGATTAAAATACTAGAACAGAGAAACAAACACACAAATGCAGCAACAACATGCAATGCTGACCTATGAGCCATCTTCTTCACTCATCCTTGGGGTTGTCTCTGTTGTAGACATTAGAGAGGAGGTCATGAACATTGTGGAGTTGGTCATCCAGGTCTTGAAACCTTGTTGTGCAATATGCATGGTGTGCATTTTGTGCCATGTTCAAATCTTGAAGTTGATTGAGAACCATCCTTTCAAACTAGGAATGTGCAGGTCTAGTGTTCTCAAGAGGTTGATAAATATCAATGGCCAGAGGTTGTGGATCATCTTCTCCTTGATTTGCTTCACTTGTGTCGGCTTCATGGTCATTTTCTCCACCTTAAATGTTTGCAGTTTGCTCTCCTTCAACCAACCATGTGTTGCCTACCTTGCTGAATCTCATTATGTGCATATTGAGTGTGGAAACATGGTTCAACAAGCCAGTGGAATCCTCAAGCTCTCCTTCCACATTAACACCAAAATGCTCAATGAAATTGGAGATGAGAATCACATATGAAAGCTTGAAATCAATGAGCCGTTTTGCCTTCATCATATGGTCACAAATGGTGTATGTCCAATCAACTACCACACTATTTTGGATGTAATACATCACCACCAAGTCACCTTCATTCAAGGTTGCATGATTGCTCCCCCTAAGCATGATAATTTTGGTCACTACAATGGCTAGCAACCTTTCATCCACACAAAGCTTTCCCACGTGGAAATTTCGAGTTTGCTCACCTTGATTACGCACACATTGGTTCAAGTATTGGACTTTGTTGAATTCATCCACTATAGTAGTTTCTCCTTTGAGAACTTGTACACCTTTTTGCCTTAGGCCAACCACATCCTTCCATGTTTGTCTCGTGATCTCCATATCAACACCCTTGGCACTTGATTTTAGAATGTAATTGTTGAACTTAAGGTAGGCATAGAAGACCTTCACCAAGTTTGGATAGATCTTGCCCGAAAGTTCAAGGAAAGTCTTCAACTTTTGATACTTGAGATGTTGTTCTAAAGTCCCAAAATTCTCTACCCTTAGCCATGACACCATGACATGCGCAACACCTTAGGAAGAATCATTTGCTTCCTAGTGATCTCAATCAAGAAAGTTTGGATCCTATCTTCATGCCCTTTGAACCATGCTTCAAGCCTTCCATGATTCAAGGCAATGGGAGAGGATGGAGTGGGTGTGTAAGCCTTTATGACATTTAATGCTGGTTTTTATGACGTGTAATAGTACTAACTCACATGGTTGAGAGTACTTGGGATCAAGACTTGTGTATGCCAATTATGTGTTATTTAATTTTTTATTATTTTGATAATATCTCATGATGAGTGATAATACAATCCTAGAATTATAGGAATTATCACGAAACATGAATTGGTTGTGCACTTGCTTTGAAATTGGATTGTTGGGTGTTTGAATCATGGCTTACACAAAATAGGTTCCTTTTTGCCAAAATTCTTTTTAGCATGAATGTGAAGGAGCAAACAAACCCTAGTCGTTAGAGAGCAGCTAGGAAGGCTGGGAAAATTATCCTAAAACAACCATTGAATGATCATTATGCTTAGTAATGGCTAAGAAGGTTGGGAAAATTATCCTAAAACAACTATTGAATGATCATTATGCTCAATTAATGTCAATTTTCGTTTTATGGCCATTAACCTTAATTAAGGCATGATTAAGAGGCCAATTAAGGGAGAGAGAGAGAGAGAGTTTGAGACTGGCCATTACTGAGTACTATAGGGAGAGAAATTCCAGAGCAGCATTGTGTTTTAGTGAGTGAAAAAGGGAGCTGAACTGTGGGAGAGCAAAGGAAGCCATTGTTGATCAAGGAGGAACTTGATGAAGGATTATCTTGTTTTCTTTTAGAGTTATGAATATGGTGAAGTTGTTTAAGAAAGCTTTTTGAAAATTCCCACTGGACATTAAGATAGCATGCTATCTAGATGTGAATTTCTCAAGCTCATGAAAGAAAGAAGAGAGTTGGATTCAAGCTTAAAAACACACACAACAATAACAACTCTTAAAGAGCAAAATGAAAGAAGAAACAATAAAAATGGAAACCATAGAAGATGAACAATGGAAGAAGCACGCTACTCATAGGGGGGATCTAAGCCAACCAAACCCTAGAGATAAGTGATGGTGCCACCACTTGCAAGCAAGATAAGGTAAAGGTGAGTTCACTTCTAGGAAGGAGAGCTCACAGAAATGGTGATTCAATACACAAAGTTTATAACAAAATGATCAACTCTTTTACAAGACAAGGAGCACCCTTTAAATAGGAGTTCATAGGGGTCCTTTAGCAAATACAAAAACATGAAAAGGATTAACTAGCAAACCCTAAACCTAATGTGAGAGTGATTCTCGGCCAAGTGAAGGGAGATGATTGATGGATGCATTCCCATGAGGATTCTAGGCCAAAGGCGAAAAGAGGAAGGAGACCAAGTAGCCTTCTAAGGAATAAACCAAAAAGGCAAAAGGAAACAAGGTACATGTCTACTTTTGCTTTTACTTTATGCTTTTTACTTTCCTATCTCTTCCACTTCATCCATGTGCTCCAATCACCATGTACCACCTAGAGATGCTCTACTCTCTCTTAATTACCTACAAAGCAAGACAAACAAGGATTAACATGTTGGTTTTAGTTAATCTAATCTTGGTCAAAGGTCAACTTTGGTTCAAAGTCAACAAGTCAACCAAAATAAGTCAACTAGAAACCAACTTAGGGAATTCAAACTAAAGTAATGCAAAACAAAGATAAAGGTGATGGAATAGAAGACTCCCCTCTAGACATGCTTCTAGTGATCCTTCTTGAGGGAGCTTCTAAGGAGGTGGTATGGTGGGTCACGCCTTCATCAGAACTCTAACCTACTCACTTGGAGCAAGGATTCTCAGGTTAAAGGAGTAGAACTCTGTGCATTTTTTCTCCGTATTGATAGATTGCATGATGTATGTAAAATTTCATGTCTAAAAACCCTGCCTATTTTTGTTGAATTTCGTGATTCTAGGAATTTCCAAGAAATTGCCTGGTGGCCTTGAAGGTCCGCCAGGCAACTCATGTGAACTGTACTGAAATTTTGGGTTCTTGTTTGGAACCGCCTGGCGGCATGAACTGCCCGCCAGGCGACGTAAGCTATGTAACCCAATTTTTGGATTTTTTGTATGATCTGCTTGGCAGCGATGAACACCCACTCAGTGACGCGAGTAAAATTGGTTCGATTTGAGGTTTTTGCTCATTTTAGGATACTTTGATTGGGAAAATTGGAACTTTACATGATAATGGAATGTGGAATATTGACAATTTTCTCATTGCGATGTTAATTGCGTGAAATTGGGAAGACTATATTTTAGGGTTTAGAAAATTGGAGATTTTGAGTGTTAGGAATGATTGATGCTTAAACTACACTGATAATTTGTACGTTTGCATTTGATTTCATATTAAGTACCATTGGTCGTATGATTGATTATTGAGGCGTGAAAATGATCAATGTATTGTGTTTTGGATTTTTAGGCCCTCGTAGGTACAAAGGAATTCTAGGATCTACCCAGAATTATATGCACCACCTGGCGGCCCTTGAATTTTCGCCAGGCGCCAGCATAGTGGATTTTGCACTGCGTGCCTGTAAGGTGCAAACCCAGGGTTGGGTTTCTGTTTGGGCAAAAATATCTTTATGTAAGAGAATTGTGACCTTTTGGATAAGGGCCTAGCGGTATAAAGGATTGAATATTAGCATGACTTAAATTATGGGTTGAGTTGTGATTGGAGGATTTTAGTAGTAAATACAATACAATTTAGTTCCTAAACTAGGATTATAATTGAAGTTGGTTGTGGAAAAAGGACTTAGTCATTGAGATAGTTGTTGAGTGTTTGAGTAGCCAAGAGTGTAATTAATGGGCTAAAGTGTAGTATAATGTGGCAGGGGACTAAAGGGATAATTTGGTAATGTTGAATCATGGTTGTATTAAGAATTAGAGCAAGAGTACAACAATGGTCAATTGAAATGGAAGTATGAATGCTTAAGCTTTTACATATGAGATATATAAAGTTAATTAATGCACATGAGATGGGATATGATGATTTGAAATAGTGTTGACAATGTTTAGTTAGGTCTATGGATTCTGGATGAGTGTTGGGTTAAAAAAGGTGTGTTAGAAACTGTGCAGGATTGTGAAAAACTAGTACAACTCATTGTATTGGTGTAGCGCCTAGGAGCGAGGCTTGGACCGCTAGGTGATAGCTACAAAAACAATGAGGTCTAGAGCGCTTAGCGCCTGGTGACGGGGACAATTTTTCCAAGCGACAAGTTAAAGGCAGTGGGCACTACAGCACGTGGCGCTTGCCGACTTGTGACTTTCGCCAAGCAATATGCAACTATTTTTCGCCTAATGGCTCTATAGTAGAGTCAGACAACCAGGCCATAACGTAGGGCAGTGATTTGTGTGCTTTGGATATATGCATGGTCTACAAGGCTTTGGATGATACCTTAAGGATTGACTTATTTGAGCATTTCTAGAGTTGTGGCTCGGGATAAAGGGTAAACGTGTTACGTTCCTTGAGTTGTGGCTCGGAATGGCATCCATTGAGTTGTTGCTCGAGATGGAGGATGAACACAAGCATTCCTTAAGTTGTGGCTCGGATTGGCGAGTGTTACCGGTGGAAGTTTGCGAGTTTTGGCTAACATGGTGGTAGCCATGTGGTATGAAACCAAAGGATGGAGTTCCTTGGATGAGTGTATGTATATATCTGCATTGTGTTTTATATATCCTTATACAGTTAGCTGACCCTATTTGCTTGTGTTTGGCGATGATCGTGTAATTCATTACACAGGAGCAGATGATGTTACAGGTGGTGTTGGTGAGGCACAAAGCCAAAGTGGGGCTGGCGTGGGAAAACGTTTTATGGAGTTTTATTTCTTTATGAATTTTAAAGATTTTGTAAACATTTACTTTATCAGACTCGGAAACTTGTAATCGACTATGGAATAAACGATTTTAATTTTCTCGCGTTTTGGGAAAGTCAGATAATAAATGCGAATATTAATTTCATTTTTTTATTTCATTATAAATTAGTAATATCCGACCGGGATGTTACAAGGTGGAGTGAAGTTTTATTCATCTGAAGGAGTTCTCAGTCATTTTCTTCTCCATGGATTAAAAATCCCCTAAATCCTTCTTTTAACACAATCAAGAAGAGTCAATAAGTTTGTGTGTTCGTTGGATTGACCTTAGTTCATCCTTGTACTACAATGGTTTTAAGGAAAGATAGTTTTTGTTTGGTAAAACTTATGCGACAAGGTCCCTCGTGAGTTGTTTATTGTGTTCCTCTTGGAATGATCCATGAGTTTGACATATTATCCTTAGGTGCATTCAAAATTTGATCTACTTGTGTTTTACATATAAAGACAATGGAAAAGCCCCGTGATTTTGATTAAGTATTGAATCCAACAAAATATAAAACATGAAGAAGTTGTGTTTGATAAACATTATATGGAAAGAGAAAATCATGAAAGTGCTTCATCCAACAAACAATAAAGCACTAGGCAAGATGTTCCACTTTGTCTAATGAGTGTTAATGATCATTAAGCAATAATTGCAAATAGACTTTAAGCTAATGTAAAAGTAAAGAATTTCCAATGAAGCTTAATTATGTGTTGTAGGGAATGCCTTCACCATTTATCACTAGGAATCAAGCTAAAGTAGCTTTTGTCCATCAACTATCCTAGAACAAGCATATTTGGAGTAAAAAATTATGCAACCTAGGGAGATAAGTACAACTAGCTATCACAAATGTTGTGTGAAAAAGAGAAAAGAAAATAATATTGCATGAAGCACATTTAATGCTTCTAAATGATCAAACTCAACAAATAGTAAAAAAGTAGATGTTCAAAATTAGTTCAAATTTAATCAACGATCGAAAAAAGGGATAACAAATGCTACATTCTTCAAGAACCTATTTGAAGACGTACTTTGAAGAAGAAGATGATCAGACAAGTCAGTGTTTGCAAGTGGTTAATGTAAGACCCAGAAAAAATGTTGTTTTTTATATATTTATTTACTTAAATAAAATTAAATGGGATGATGTAATATGTTTTATTATCATTATTTTTGTTTTTTTAGAGAATGTGATAGTTTAGTTAGTGAGTACTTAGTAGCAAGGAAGATCATGAGTTAGATTCCCTACTAGTATGCTTATCAAATTTTATTTTTTTTGGAGAATAAGGTGAAAGTGTAGAATTATATTTGTATTATTATATTAGAGTTATTATCAAATGGAGAAGTGGTTAGTTGGTCAATATGCTTTGTTCTAGAGCTAAAGGTCATGGGTTCAATCCTTTTTAGTTCAATAGTATAATTTCGACAATTAAATGAAACTTTGGATGATGATGAACAAATTAACGTGAGCCAAAATTCAACGTCCAATCTTTGGAGAATTAGAGAGAATTATAATTTGAATTTCAAATCGGTCAAAATTGGGGAACTAATGTAAATGGACATAAGACAAAGAAATAAATAGAAATAAAAAATATTAAGTGGCTGATTATGGAGAGTGAATAGATTATCAGTTTTAATTTGTAATTATTTTGTTTTTTATGGTAGAGTAATGGAACAAGTGCTTTTTGTCACAGGTTGGTCAACATAAGCATTTTAACCGGAATTGAAGAAGGCTGTTTTGGAACGGTGATAAGAAAAGATTCAAAGACGTCTTTTAAAAGTAGTAGCAAGAGAAAAAGGTGTTATCGGCTAGAGGTAAGGGGAGTTATTCAATTTATATTTGTTTTTTTTTTTTCGAAGTTAAGTGTTGGTATTATTTGTGTAATGGGATTGATCTTTCTCGTAATTAACTAGAATTTGTGATGGGGATTCTTGGAGTTCTTTCGTATGGTAGCAGAAAGATATATACGAATTGGGAATTCAATAAAAGGAAAAGCAAAGGAGCATGAGATGATGTGTCGTTAAAGAAATAAAAATGAATAAAAGCTTAAGCGGTTTTCGCATGAAGTGTAGCAATGAGTATATATTAGTTTAAAAAATATACGTGAACAGGTTTGTGAGATATATATATATATATATATATATATATATATATATATATATATATATATATATATATATATAGTATATGTTAAAGCGTGTATATATAGTATATTATATTATTATATTATAGGACGAAATTCATTAGGTGTGAATCATATAAAATCTTATATATTTTTTGGAATAGATACCTTTATATTATTGGTTTAGAAAGAGGTTAAGTGACCCAACAAAGAAAGAAAAGGAATGAACCTGGCGTATGATAAAATGCGTAGAGCATTGATTTATTCACCATGAGCTAAGTATGAGTATATGGCGAAAAAAAAAAGAAGATAAAAATAATAGGACATAAAATCAAGCTTTTAGTTATTGGTGGTGCAGAGTGTTGAAGCGGAAACGTGGTTTAGTTTAGAGCCTTTAATATAAGTTGGATTGATGCAATTCCAGGAGCGAAATGAGTAGGAATGTTGGTATTTTATTTTAAGTACGAATTGATTTTTATTATCCAACATGTTTCTTTTAAAGGTGAAACTTTCAGAGAAAGTTGGATAGTAAATTAGTATAGATCCTGTATAAAGATGGATTACTTGATTTTTTTTTAGACCAACAATGATTAGGTATATCAGAAGTCTTTGGAAGTATCCGGTTAGTACTGTTGGCACAAACAAGTTTGAAGCAAAGAATTGATAAAATCATGTGCATGAAGATCTTAAGTGTTTGATGAAGATTGATGAAGATCCTTTTGAAGATCAAGTTCTAGTGTGTTAAATATGTAAATAACATGTTAAATGTAATGTGTTAGTGTTATATCTTGTTGGTAGGCTATATGACAGGTTAGATGTCTTGTGTGCCTTAGTGTGTCTTTTTTAATTTGTTAAAATGAGTTTTAACAGGTGAAAAGACCTGATGTATATAGTTTCTTGTATGAATGTATTCAGTCAGTTGAATTATTTTTCAATCGACTAATTTCACTTAAGTCATGTGAAATCAGCTCACTATACGAAAAATTCAATTGTCTGTTTTCACTTAAACCAGACTATATAAGCTGTGTTTTTGCGAGCAAAGGTGAAAATCTGAGCTTTTGAGCACAAAATTTTGTCATTCATCTCTGGGAAGCTCTCTCTTTGCAATACATAGCTGGAAGACATGTTTTGAAGATCTTAGTTGATCTTGGTTAATCTTGGAGGCATTTTGGCTTGTAAGTAGCTTGAAGAACACATGTATGGTTGGCTAGGGACAGCCACCATCAGGTTTGGATGTTCTTGTGCCTCTAGTTGGTTTGCCTGATGTGATTTTAGGTCTGCAAGTGTGATTCTTGTAGGGTGTGTATCTAGATTTTTGTGAGTCAAAAATGTGTAAGTCTTAGCAAGAGGTGAGGGGGCTCTAGGAGCTGACCTTGAGGGGGCTCTGGGAGTTGACCCTGAGGAATCCGATTGTACTCTCTAAGAGAATAGCAGGGAGTGATAGACTCGACGTAGTGGTACTGATGTTTGACGTTGCCTTAAGACTTATGGTGGGGCAGTGGAAAGTAAACTCTGTCTGGAGACTCCTAAGGAGTAGGAACGAAGAGTGTGTTTGGCTCTATAAGTGAGCTAGTTGGATGGTAAACTACGTGTGGGGGTTGTGTTGAGGATTGAACCTCTTGAATTGAGATAATAGACTTTGTGCTTAATTATGTTGTATTGAATGATGTAATAAAAATGTTTGGGTGAGGTGTTATATGATAATTTTATTTGTTAGATAACTTATTTCAATTATGATGTGATATTAAGTTAGCTCACCCTTGTATTTTGTTGTTGTGATTCTCACCTGTGATGATTGTAAGACTTGTGGTATAGGGAGCAGATAAGGTTGCAGATGATGTTCAAGATTTACAGTAGTGAGGAGTGTGGGTTTGCATTGGGAAGAAGAATTTGTTTTTATATAAGATGTATTTGGAACGATTTTAATTATTGAGTACTTTTAAATGTTTTTAGTATTGAATAAATGTTAATGTATGGAACATTTATTTGAGGAAATAAATGAGAGATTTGTTTTCTTTTTTTTTTTTGTTGAAAAAAAAATAATATATGAAAAAGTTTTTGGTAGCACCTTGATGGGGTGTTACAATTAAACTCTGCAAATTTTTATCCGTGTCCAAAAGTTTTGTATGAACATGGTTTATGTTCAATCTTTAGCAAATTAGTAGAGAATGCTTAACCTTGTAAAGGTCAAAAGACACAAACACTTTCTAATGAGTGAAACCTATGGTTTGTTAATGAGAAAGAGATTTTCTTTGTCTTAAGTCAAGAATGACTTGTTGAAATAATACTCGGTGGCTTAACAAAGAGTGGCTACATTTTGAAATAATACTAGGGAAATTTAGGCATGAGTGACTAAGTGTCAAACAATACTCGACGGGTTAGCCAAAAGTAGGTACATCATAACACATATGTTGTACACATATTTAGAGCTTTATTATACCATGATTACATTTTCCATTTGCTTTACTTTTATTATTAGTTAATTTTATTTCATTAATAATACATTACGTTCATTAATAATAAATGATTATTTTTTGTAATTTTGTCTTTTCTTATTAAAGACCTTTGATCATTATTTTAACCATAAACTTTTTTGTATATATCAATTTTGGCTTAGTTTAGTTTCACTCGATTTAAACTTTTAGTGCTTCAAAATGGACAACTCGATTATTGGATTTAGACTCCTTTGCTATTTCTTAAATTATTTTTGAAGTTGAGGCAAATTTATTGTATATGGATCCTACGAGATTTGCACATTTTTAATTGGGTTTCTAGACCTAATTCGGCCAATTATTCTCTAGAGTTTGTAACATTAGAGTTTAAGTTTAGAGCTTACTTTTAAGGTTTATTCTGCAAAACACAAAATAGACAAAAATCAATAGAACAATTTTTAGGGTTTTAGGTTTCCCCTTTTTGTTACTTGTCACATTCTTTCTACATTTTATTGTATCATTTTTATTATTCATCAATGGAGAACATAATTCCTCGTGATCAATTCATGGATTTCACATTAACAATAAGAATTGAGTTCTTGCACTGATCGATCGTCAATTGGAGTTTATTCTTCTCCTTAATTTTGGGTTTGTTCTTTGTGATGTCTATTTATGTTTCTAAATTTAGAATTTAAAATTGATTGAATCTAAATTTGGTAGTTAAATATAATTTGGATTGAATGATATTAAGATTTAATTGGTATAAACTGGTTTAGTGGATTGATTAAATCTATTAATGATTCAAACTTGAATCTAATCTTTAAAGAATTATGATTTTTGAATTCTTTGGTTGATTTAATCTATGGATTGATTAGCTTAATTATTATTTATTTCAACTTTGCTATTTTTAAAAAAAAAAATTGTTTATAGTTTTCTAATCCCTAAACCACCGATCTCATTTTTTATCAGCAAAATGCTATAGATATAATACAATTCAATATGTGTCCTTAGTCAATCGGTCAAGGTTGTGATCTATACTACATAATTACATAATTTAGAGAATCATATTACCTTTTTTTTCACATATGACATCATTATGCTTTGAAATAGTGCACATAGATTAACAAGGAGTAACTACAAGCCAAAATAATAGCTCATTTCTACTTTACAATAGTAGGCCTAGTGAAACTTGACTAATTAGTCAAGAATTAGACATAGTTTTTGCTATCAAAATTAACTAGTGTAAAAAGATTAAGTAATCGTTTATTTCACAACGTTTTATATTACATGTTGTTGAGTTTGCATTAACTAAAGAAGGAGAGCATTTGTGAAAATGAATTTCAATAGCTCTCTAATAGATCATCTATCGTACAAACTATTACCACCTAGTTTCAAGCAACATTTAGCAAAAAAGTGAAAAAAATAAGACATTGAAAGATAATTCAACTCTCTTTTTTTTTTGTATGTTTTGCCTGTTGTTTACAACTAGTATAAGAAGAACTCAACCTCCAAAGGGTTGATAGAGATATTATATATCTTTTACTTTTATTTGTATATTGAGAGATATCATATATTTGATCCTCTTTTATTATTATCAAATATTATGTTTTATTGCTTTATTAGGTTTTTCCTTTTCTCTCTTTATGATGGGACATTGTACTTTGTATATTGATCAAGATTCTAATAAATCAGTAAACAAATTCTCTTTGAGTTGTTTTCATCAAACACCCGTTGTGCATATTTTTCCTTCCCATGACTTATATATGTCTAACAACTAGTATAAGAAGAACTTAACCTCCAAAGGGTTAGTATAAAAAAACTCAGCTTCTAAAAGGTTAAGCATCTGACAACGTCCGGAGAAAAAGTTCTCATATGATAGGAATGAACATATTAATTGATTTCATAGAGTCTTTCTTTCCCGACCTCAAAGAAAAATTTCCGTAAGAAAATATCAAATAAGATGAACGTTAAAGACATATAACTAGGGATGTCAAAAAAATTCGTACCCGCGGGTATCCGCAAATAAAACCCGCAACGGTTAGGAAATAGATATTGTAAATGGATACCCGCGAGTAACGGGTACGGGTATTTTTAATACACGCATGTTAACAGGGCGGATACGGGTATCATAGTATCCGTACTTGTGGATACTCGTATCCGCTATACTCTAATTTAAATTAAAAAATAAAAAAATATGATTAAAATATTAACATATTGATTTTGAATAAGTTATTTTTTATCAATTAATTTTAAAAAAAATTATTTCTTTGTAAACAGTCATTCAATACTATTTAAATGGGTTACTTGGACTTTGTTTAAAATTTATGAATGTTATGTATTGTATTTTATTTGAATTTGCGATTAAAATATGTTGTTAAATATTTATTTTTATTTTTTTAAAATATCCGCGGGTACCCGTGAATATCTGTGGATATTAAAAAATTATGCAGATACCCACATAACGGATATCCAACATACACGAAAGAGCTATTACCTGTATCCTACCCGCCCTGTTGACATTCCTACGTATAATTCTAATAAAATAAATAAATATAATCAAAAAATTATCTTATCTTAAATTCCCCTCAACACTAAAAGTTGGTTAAGATGATAATAAAAATTAACATTAAATATATAGGTTACAGTAATGGGAGGCGATACAGTGGACAACGATTTGAATTGTTTATTCTGCATAGAACATCTCTATTCACTTATTTATTGGTAGATTAATGATCTTCATTCCGTGAACAATTGTTAATCCTAAACATCACATTCTTTCTTAATTCTGATTTGGATTTTTAGAAGAAAAACAAGAGAAACTTTGGACACTATGTGTGCAAGTGGCGTCTCATTTGTTGGGTCAGTAATAATTTCTTATAATCCACATATGTCAAAATGATTGACCATAAAAAATTTAAAATTTAACAACCAATAGTAATCAACTACTATATTCTCCTACCACCAAACATAGGCAATTTCTTTAGGACATCACTTAGGCGTAATAGCTTCTTATTGACCACTATGTTAACATATACTTTGGCACTAAACTAAAGTAACCATTGATTTAGCAAGTGATAATTTTAAATATGTTTTTAGACAATGACATTCCAAATCCATATTAATCAATCTTCAAATAAATAAAGGAAGAACAGTTGTATCTAAGCTACCTAATTCTTTCTAATATGCATGCACATGACCTTATATCACACTTTAAATTAAATTCACCTTAAACTTTAATATTAGAACTCAATGTTTTAGTATTCGTTTACGCTAAACACGATAACTTAATCTCATAAACCAACTCAATGTTATTAATTTAGCTGGCATATGCTTTCTTTTCAAAATCTATTTTCACATTTTTCATATTATTAAAAGATAAATTGTGGCCCAGTATAACAACTATTAACATATTTTATTTTTAATATAATAAAAATATATATAGTAAAAAAGCTTTAATTTTGTTATTTTTGTTTGAACTTAATTGAGATGATTAAATATATATTTATTTTTTATAATAATTATACATATTTATTAAAAGAAGAATTAATGTTAATATACAACTCATCTTAGAGAAAGTCTTATACCCTTAACCTTTTTGTATTATAAATTTACAACTCTTAATATTTCTTAAATTTGAAATTCTTAACCCTTCTTTAATATTTATTAACCTAGTGTAAATAAAACTAACATAATTACAATTGGTGTATTAAGAATGGTAAGTTTTTCTCTTATTCTATTCAGAACGAAATATACTAATAACTATTTACCCTTATTAAAATAATGTATCAACAAAAATTAATCTTTCATTCTTAGTTTAGAATATTGTGTGCTCTTGTCATTGGAAAATGCTCTCTGCTGCAACAATATTTGGTTCTGACATTAGAGTTGGAAAATTTCTTCCATTAACTTGTTGATGAATAATATCCGTCATACCAAATATTATATGTTGCCAAAAACTATCTACTTTATATTTGATGCAAATGGATCAAAATTATTTAATGTACCGGACCTAGTCAACTTAACCATATAAGTGACAACCCTCACATATATGTCGGAAACAACCCAAGTACACGACTTGGGCCGGCATAGACTCATACTCATAACTGAATAAAGGCTAAAGTAACAACAAAGCGGACAACCTAGGACAGTGTGCGGCCAAGGACGACATCCGACAAGTCAAGAAGTAAACGGATCAGACAGCTCTTGAAGACTTAGTAAAATGGAAGCCCCTGCATTCAATAGGCCTTAAGGGCCTGGATTAGAGCCTAGGCCCATTCACAGCCCAAGCTAGAGCCCAAGTCAAGGCCTGGCCCACAGGATAACCAGACATCATTAATGCTCTATAAATACGCGTGGACCCCAGTAATTAAAGGTACGCATTCATTAATCACATATTTGACCTTTTTGAGAGTTTTGACTCGCTTGAGCTTCGGAGTCCCTTCTGCAGGTACCTCTGGGTCCAAACCGACATGTATCAAGCAAGAAGAAGCCAACTGAAGAGATAGCGGACTACATGGGTAAGGTGACGCTTGTGCCTAACTTATCTTGTTTGTTCTCTGTAGGAACATTTAATATGTTTAATATGAAGTTAAATTTATTAAGAATTAATATCATACCATGTATCTAATGAAGTATAATTTAATCAATATTAAGATGTGTGTTATTTAGCTTTCACATTATCACATAAAATTAAACATAAAAAGTTCGGCCCAAAACTTAAAACATGGCTTGTTGCCTGTCTCATGGACCAACTTTTATTTGGGAGCTACAATGATGACTCGGCCTCTTAACCATTTTATAATTATTTTTTCGATATCTTTTATAAATGTTAAAATTTTAACTCATTTTGGAAATTACTTTTTGAAAATATTAACGTTTTAAATATTTTTCAAAAAACTAAATTTTAAAAGGAGAATAAGAAGTTTGACAAACTAGACAAAATTTCTTTCAGAATAACAGTTTTTTTATAATTTCCTTTTCAAAATAGTATACAATTTTTTTCATGGAAAAGTTGTTAAGATTTTAAAAAGAAATATAAAAACAATTTTTAATAGCTTAATAGTTTTACATGTTATTATATGTACCACAACTTCTTTTCTTACATTTATAGTTACCTTAAAACATTTATAGTTACATTTATAGTTACAAAACTTTATCTCATATTATACAGAAAGTTGTTATGAAGCATTAATTGTGATATATTCACAAGTTTCAAGTTGATAAATTACTTTGTTGTATTAATAGGATTAAATAAATTAGTTAATAAATATAAAATGATAAAAAAATGGTATAATTATATAAATTTTATTGTATAAGCAGGATGTGTGTTTTAAAACAAAAGGTGTATTATTAACGATTTAGAACTTTTATTTATTTTTCAAAATTTAAATTTTTTGCACTACTAAGAATCGAACTTTTAATATTAATTAGTTTTTACTGTTTAGATCAATTAAAGATTTAATGTAGATGTGGTGTAAAAAATTAGTTACATTTTACCTCAAGTCTTGATCAACAACGTAGAAAAATGGGTCGTATAACATCAATTAGTTCCATATATAATGTTATATGTTTCCTAAAATTGCACAGAAGAGATTCAATATATGAAGAGATTTTTCTACAAAATGTTATATGTTTCCTAAAATTGCACAGAAGAGATTTCAATATATGAAGAGATTTTTCTACAAAAGTTAAAACCTGAAACGGCATATGGAAATGTTATATGTACTTTTCTATAAAAGAACGGTTATATTGAAAATTGGTGTTATATGTACTTTTCTACATCAGTTCAAGTTTTAATACATGTAAAATGTGGCTCTTAAAAAAAGTCACTCAAAAGTTCTGGGAGGTGGTAATGTCACTATTATAGATATAACTTTTAACGACTATTAAAACATGTTACCACAGTGTTAGACCCATTGTTGTAAATTTTATTGTTAAAAGTCTAGGACAATCAACAATGGGTGGTACAACCATCGTCAATTTTCATACAGAACCACAGTATGGAAGATAAAAAAATAATTGACCTCTTCTTCCATATATTAATCACAATTGCTTTTCTTTTTTTCCTAAAGTGTACATGATGACCTTTCACCTTCTCATAAATTTGATCACCAATTAATGAAATTGAAGAAATGTCATGTTCTTGGTATTCATTAAAGGTCTTCTTTAATCTATGATACATATGAAATAGATTTAGAAAACTACGAGGTCGAATATAGATTATTTTTCTCCCATGTTTTAACTACTCATATGCTTTGTGATCTTTCACACTGTAACCTAACAAGTTTCCATATGCAGGAAAGTCGTTGATAGTACAAAATAATATTGCATGCATTTGGAAAGATTCATTGGCAAAACGATCAAAGACTTCAACATCTTATTCCATAACAACTTAAAGTCATCAATCAATAGAATAAGATAAATATCAATGTCATTCCCTGGTTTTCGTGGACCAGAAATCATCATAGATAACATCATGTACTTTCTCTTCTTACACAAACCTGAAGGCAAGTTACAAATCACTAACAAATAAGACCATGAACTATGATTGGTACTTCCATAAGGATTCATTCCAAATGTAGCTAGTCTAACATTGTGTTGTGTTAAGCATATTATAAAAACTCTTCAAACCCTCTCTCGTAATCATCACTTATACGTGGTAAATTAATTCAACTTCGATCCATATCTATGTTCTGTAGATACATGATCAAAATTAGTTTTTTCTCATTGCATACAAATCTCACTTTATCACCCTTTATATTTTACAAAATTTTAACAGCATTTTCGCATTTCGCTCAATGTTTGTCGAAGGTTAGACAACTTCAGACTCAATCCCAACACATTTAACAAATATTTCAAATAACAATCCATACTCATTAATTCCAATATTAATTAAATTAAATAAAAATTATCTAACGATTCATATTATTACCAAAAGATTAAGAAAACATTTATAATAACTCCTAAAAATAAACTTATTCAATATAATTTTATACTAATACAATTAATAAAATATTAATACTTAAATTAATTAATTTATAATTAGTTTGTCTTAAAATGTTAACCAATGATAGTGTACAAATACATTTTATTGGAAACGTGATATTAACCTTGAGGTAGAATAGGAGTGAACGATAGTGAGTGGGAGAATGATAGCCAATAGAATCACAACAACGACAAACAACGACGAAGGAGAAGACGTACGTAAACCCATGGAGCAGAAAAAGTTTGAATTGCACTCTCGAATGATGACCTGTAGTGGTTTGCGACTGACAATTGGAGACTCTTAACGATGGCAAAAACGTTGTCTTCAAACTGAGCAACAATGAGAGTGGCAGGCAGTCATAGGGAAGCAATGAAAAACTAGGGCGCGAAGTGCGAATGCCCTATAAAAGTGAATTTAAAAGGTCAGATGATATTGGTTATGGGTTAAACCATTGTTATTTTCTAAAACGATGACGGGTCTTACTCCCAATCGTCATTATTTATCAGACATTTGAATATCAAAACGACAATTTTTCAATTAACCATGTTTTTTTAAGGACAGTGTTATGATAACCGACTTTATTTTTCGTTGTCGAAGGCCAATTTTACACTAGTGTGTGATGAAAATAATTTTCTCCTTTTCTTTTTGTATGACCTCTTGCTTTCCCCAAATTTTTAATTACTTTAGCTCTTGACCAATTTGGTTTAAATTCTATAGAGCTTCTTGACTAGAGTCACTACAAATGTGGTAAGAAGGATCCCTACTATGCAGGCTAATGGTAAGACTAGAAGGCACATAGAACCTTCAAAGCACTTACCAACTAAGATGTGCTTCACTATGAGGAATTAAGGTTCTAATTAGGAGATGAGATTGAACACTAAAGGCTCCCCCGAGACAACTAATTAGACCAAGATTACAAGAAGCAAAACAAGTAAGAGTTACAACTCAAATAAATGAAAATTGTGCATACAACCAAAGAAATGTTACTCCTCTCCAAGTGTTTTTCTCCTCCCTTTCTTGTATCCTTCACCAAGGCTTCAAGTCCCTTTTAGGTTTCCACCCCCTAAGATGTTACCCCAAGGATTTGGTTCACCTCAAAAGGGAGCCTACACCAAAAACCGAGGAGACCAAAGGGAGAAAAGGAAGAAAATGCTTGAAAATGAAGAAGTCTAACTTCAAAGGAAGAGTTTGTATGACAAAACCAAGAGTACTAAGAAGGACAAACAAGAAAATTCCTAGAAATAAGGTTAAGCATATAAAAGAGAATCACCTAAAGAAATACTCTAGAATGGATGAACAAAACAAAAAACAACTAGAATAAAGTGATATACTTCTTGTTCTCTTTGGTTGATGGCTAATGGTGCATATAATCACTCTTTTTCTCAAACCCGAGACCAATAGATGTTGGAAAGTCCAATTTACAACCCCAAAACATATCGAATGCAAGCAAAATAAACATCCCAAAGAAGGTAGTAGTACCACTACAACATATTTTTAACATATATATTGCACTTGAAGAAGAAACAACTCAAAATGGAAAGAAACCTACTAGAATCAAAAGATGGATTATGAAACTCAACAAAACATAATGGAAACCTAAATCTATGAACTTGTTAATGATCTAATAACAAGTACAAACTCAAATATGCAAAATAAAAACACTCAAAGGAACATATATGGTGCAGTTTTGAAAATGAACATGTATTTTTTACATTTTTCCAAAAGCTAAACTTAGAGAAAATGACATAAAAAGAATTATGCATGACTCTAGACAACATGGATTGATTTAAAAATAAAATTGACCCAACAACACATGATGTAAGACTCAAGAGATTTAAATAATTAATTAAATAATTATTTAATAAATGCGGTAGTAGAAGTCATTAAGACATTAAATACGGAATGTTATGTCGTGGTATAGTATTAGCTCAAATGGTTAAGAGTACTTGATTGTGTGAGAGAACTTGGATTTGAGTCCTATGTATGCCAATTGTGTGTATTTAATTAGTATTATTTTTAATATATGTAGATCATGTTGTAAGATATTATAATAATGGAATCATATTAGTTAGCATGAAATATGAATGGGTTGATTGGTTTGACATTGATTTGGCATTGTCATGGTTGTGGGTTCAAGCCTTGGAAAATCCAAATTAAACTTTATTTTTTCTATTTTTAGTTTTGGCTTGAAGTTGAAGGGTTAAAGGAAACCCTAGCAGACCTAGCAGCCAAGGGTGGCTGGAAAACAATCTATTAAGTGTGCTTGAATGATAATTAACACCATCAATAAGACATTTTCGTTTTAGGGCTTTAATCCACCATTAAAACACCATTAAAAAGCAAATTGAGGGAGGAAAGAAAGGTTTATGCACTTGTCATTGTTGGATAGGCAGAGAAGTGCGAAAATTAGTGGGGATTGAGAGTGTGAGTGAATCATTGGGACTAAATAGAGAGAAGCCAAGGAAGGTTATTGGTGAAGCAAGGGAGAACCAAGGGATACTCAAAGCTTTAAGCAAAGGAAACCAGGTTAGGGGAGTTCTTCTCGATGTTTAATGATAATTTTATGTATTTGTGATATGCTTGTATGTGTGGGATTGCCAATTTTATGTTTCAGATGCATTCTGCACTGGTTTCTAGAAATTTCCCAGAAACTGCCTGGCGGTCACGCGCAAAAACGGGATTGAGATTTGCAAGGAAGCGAAGTAGTGAAATAGGGTGATGTTTAAGTATGAATCAAGGTTTGGTGCAGGAAAATAATATTAAAATTTGAACACCAACTATCTCTGTATGTAATTAATCCCTAAATTCAGGTTAAAAACGAATACTGGAAACTGTGATGGGTGTTTTAGGGTTCATAGGGAATGCAAGGAAGTCTAGGCAAAACCCAAGTTGGTTTGTACCGCTTGGCGGCACATGCACTACCGCTAAGCGACCCATCAGGTGCAAGCAGCCATGAGCCAAGTGATCTTGGATTTTGTAGTGGATTTGGGATTGGGGGTTTGGGAATCTCATGAAGGGATCAGTGAATAAATATAAAATGGGAGAAGAAAGTCTTACATTAATGATAAGCAAGGTTGTGGGTGCATAAACAATAGAGAGAATAGAAGGCATGCTAAGTAATTGATGGTGTCTAATTGTGATTATTATTCATGCTTGTTGAGAAATGTTGAGTACCAGTAGTGTGGTTGATTAATTGGAGTGAGGTGGGTTACATTAAATAGATGAATGAAACTATTTTGAATTTGATGAGGTGTGAATAAGAGTATGACTCAACTTGGAAGCTATAAATTGTGTGGCATGATGTAGGTGTATTTGTGATTTGGGCATAGTGTTGTAAACTGTATAATTGTGTCGTACAGATGGTAGGTACATTATTGATAATTCAGTGGTTTGTTTTAGTTAGTGAATAAAGGGAAAGCATACTAGACACGATAATACTTGATTTGTGCATGAGATATTTGTGTATATTGAGTTGAACTATAGTATTATGTCAGGAATACTAAGATTGTTATAAGAATGATGTATCGTATGTTTAAGGGTCTCTTAAGACCAGGGAAAAGTGTCAAAAACCAGTAATAGTGCGAAACTGGTAAGGCGCCTGGCGGCGCGGGACGAGTCGCCAGGCGAGAGAGTTCAAAATAGTGGCAGTGGCCACTGTCTACGTGAGGCGCCTAGCGACAGGGTTGGGTCTGCCAGGCGGTGCTAGTTCAACAGAGCTTTTGTTTGGCGTGTGGCGCCTGGCGATGGGAGATACCTGCTAGGCGGTCTGGAATCAGATTTCGCCTAGTGACGTTTAGGCGGTGCCAGGCGAATTAGCTGCTGGAAAATTAGTTGTTGCTGTGATCAGTGGACTTGAAGGACTAAGTTCACGTACCTTTGTGTTTGGGCTTGATGGACTAAGTCCAATAGAGGTCTAGGATGTGCTTGGTGGTGGGACGCATTATGGGCATGGAACTGATTAGTTTCCGTCGGTTACTAATGGGCGAGGAGTCCTTAGTATGGTGATTACATGCGTCGGTCGCACGATGGGCAAGGAACAATTATGTTCTCGTCGGCTGCTATTGGGCGAGGAGTCCATAGTATGGTGATTGCGTGCGTGCTTGGGTCCGAGCGAGGAAGGCTTGGATGTTTTGCTACAGGCGAAGAGTCTGTGGGGCAGGACTATGAGCAGGATAGGCTCGTAGAGTCGGACCACGAAAGGGATAATTTCGTGGGAGCACAGTAAAGTCCCAAGACCTAGATTCATTCATATGACTCATGAAGGACTATGAGATCAGGGATGGGTAATTTGAAAGAATAAAATGATTATGTAAGATTTATTTTTTTCGGGATGGGTGTCATATTTATTATATATATATATATATATATATATATATATATATATATATATGTGTGTGTGTGTGTGTGTGTGTGTGTGTGTGTGCATAGCTCACCCTATTTGTTTGTGTGTGGCGATGATCAGATAACTTGTTATTCAGGAGCAGATGATTTGACAGGTGAGCCAGTAGATACTTGAGTTCAGAGAGCATGATTATATGGGGACTTTGGAGACTTTTCATATTTTGATATTTTCATGTTTTCAAACAGTTGCTATTTTGGTTATTTTATGGTTTGTAATAAATGTTAACTGCGAATATTTGTAAAGTATACGATTCCTTGGTTTTAATTTTCCCACATTTTTTGGGAAGTATGGTTATAAATGAGGTTTGACAATTATTATTATTTTTTTATTTATTCCACTATAATTATTTATAAATAATATTCCTTAGGGATGTTACACATGATGTTTGAGTGTGAAACAATAAGGACTCAAAAAGAGCTAAGAACATGTAAACATGTTATCCAACACATTTAGGAGCATTTAGAAGACACAAAACATTAGCCAAAACTACCAATACACAACATGGAAAACATTGATGACAACATTTTGGTAGCTCTAACCTTTGATGACTATTTTGCTCATAACTTTCTCCACAAAACTCTCAATAAGTTGACTCTTTTTTTTTGTTAGAAACTAGACTCAAAGTTTTTCATTTGACCACAAGTACGCAATTTTGTACCTTTGAGCTAGATGCAGTTTAATTTTAAAAATCGTATGTATTTATTGACAACATTGTTTTTATGTGTAAGGGAGGTTGATTTGGACCATTCCAAGATATCTACAACAAGACAAGGTTAGGAAAACACAAAGAAAAAAAAAAAAAACTAAGCTTTGGTTACCAAATGAAGGACAAGCTCCTCCAATATATGACTTAAGCCAAGGGGAGACTCCAAAATGGGTGGTTGTTTACGAAAACTTGATGGTGGTGAAAATATGGTGATGATATGATGATGATGGCTCCTCCTCCAAGCTATATGACTCAAGCAAGGGGAAAGGCTATGTTAGTGTTTGGGTGCTCTCAAGAGAGGTTGGGTCAACTCTTAAGGAAAGGTGGCTAGAGGAAACCTAGAAGGTGGCACAAAATTGGCAGCATAACCATACTCAATTTGAAAGTAGTTTTTACATGGGGAAGACACCTTTATTTATAAGCTTAGGAAACTGATGAGTGTGTATTTTTGCCCTCATTTAATGATTAATTTTGGATTTTTTATTGAATTTTGTTCTTAAAAGATTGATTTAATTAAGATTTCTTATAATTGGATTTATTAAGCATGAGATACAAAAGGATGTTAAAAATAGTTTTTTAGTTGCATAAATGTTCTTTGGATATTTTAAGGTGTGTTAGTGCAGCTGCAGCTAAGTTGAGTTCATGGAGGTGTGAAAATAAATTGCTTAAAGCTTCATGACACCTTAAAGATAAATCCAAGAATAAGAAATTATCAAAATTACAAAAATCCAAGCCAAGCATTGCATGAAGACAACAAGAAAAGCTTGAAAAAGTGAAGAAGTTTGGCTAAACCAAGAAGAAAGTAATAAAAAATTGGACCTTGCGATTTTCTTTATCTTTATGATAGAAGATAATTTGGAAAAATAAATATCTTTAGATATTTTATTTGATATTTTTAAATAATTATCTTATTTAATTATATCATAAAATATTAAAAGATAATAATTACCAAATCTTTTTAATATGACAAGATCTTCTTGAATCTTTTTATATCCACAACAAACAAATATATATTGAAGATATTGGATTATTTAGAAGATAATTTGAGAAGATTGCAAAGGGTTGATTTGGAAAATTAATACAAATATGAATTGATATTTGAGAGATTTTAGCAATAGAAAAGCCCAATCCAAGTCCTATATAAAGAGACCAAGGGAAAGCAGAAAAGACAAGCTCGGGACTTCGGAGTTTTGGAACCCTTATGGGGGCCTAATTTCGTTTCCATTTTCTCTCTATTCTTCTTCTATTTTTATTTTATTTTTGTATTCTATGGATTGCTAAACTTCTTGGGTTGATTCCATTGTAATTTCATTATGGATTCTAAGGTTAGAATGAAATAATTTCTTTGTTCTTTTTATTATTGTTGAGGTTTTCATTCATTTATGTCTTTTATCTTTGAATCACATAAAAAAATAATGATTTTAAATCTATATGCATGTTGATCATGAGTCCAAGGGTTTTTAAATCTAATTGAGACTTTACTTTAATTTTATTTAGAAACTTTCATGTGATTAAATGAGTTTTTACCAATAATTGAGACTTTACTTTGATTAAAGGTATTTACTCTAACGAAAATTAATTGAGGCTTTACTTTGATTAAGCTTTTTATTTGGTGAGGAGATAAAAGAATAGACATGATTAGGCATAGTAAAATTTGATTGAGATTGTACTTTGGTTGAATTTACTGTGGATAATCTAAAAGTTCTCACTTTTAATTGAGATTGTACTTTGGTTAAAAGTGAGAATGCCAACAAATTAATTGAGACTTTACATTGATTAATTTGTAAGTCTACAACAATAATTAATTGAACAATAATATTTAGATAACCAATGATGAATCTATTTTGAAAAAGCAATGGAATCAATCTATTTTCTTTACTATTGTTTTTATTTCTTTTTATCTTTTCTATTTCTTTCTTGTTTATTTTAATCCTCCTATATTTTTATTAGTTTATTTGACTAACTCTTTTGTATAGATTTTATAAGAAATAATTTGTTAAAAATCAATTCCGTGTTCGTTGGGAGACGACTTAGGGTTAATTTTACCCTTTCTATTTCCTTAACTACTATCTTAGCAATACTGAAGTTGCTATAGTGTAGTAGTATTAATTTGATCGCGTCAACGACAGCGTTATCAGAAACCCTATAGGTGCCTCACAAAATGGAAAAGCATAACCCTAATTCTACAAACTTGGAGACAAAGAAAAAACTCATCTCCATTAGGAGGACAGATGGCCATTAATCCTCTCCACTAGGAGCATGACACATGGCGACTAATCCTCTAAATTAGGAGCATGCCACTTGGCAAGAGCATGTGCCTCACAAAAGAGAGCAACTTCGAGATCACTCTAGCCAAGGGCCTACAAGCCTTTAAAAGGTCTCTACTCTAAGCTAGGCTTTTACCCTAGATCCATGTGTCTCCATAGGGCCCATATCCTCTAGCCACAAAACCCTACACTATAACCCTAGACCTAAATACAAGGCTCAAAAGAAAACATAGACTACTTGGCCCATTATACAAGGTCCAAAAGAAAAATCCTATACTATTAGGCTTATAATACAAGGCCCAAAAATAAACCTAATCTAATAAGAATTCACTAATGGCCCATGATGATAGGAGCTTGGGCTAATCTTCCATAGATGACTCCAACTCTTCTTGAATGTGCTTGGTCATGGCTATGGGGTATGTCATTAGAAAGAAATGGAAATAAATGAAGATAGTGATGTAATTATAAAAGAAAAATATATGTAATGAAAGTATTTGTAAAATATGTAGTAAATTTGATTATTGTATATTTTAGTTATTATTGGCAGAATATTTTTTATATAGTAAAATGTTTATGTTGAATTTTGAATTAAGAAATTAATTTTTTCAATTTCAAATTAATTTTAAGATATGTTTGATTTTGTTGTAATTTTTTTTAAGCGAATAAAATTTTCTTGTAGGAAAAAATATTTTATTTTATTTGAATAATTTGTTGATTGTATTTTATTATTGTTGTTGTCAATGTGAATTTTGTAATGTGGTCAATCTTTATCTTTTCCATTTCTCTCTTGCTTCTACATCAAGCTTTCCCTCTTCTCTTCCTTTTCTCTCAATTTGTCTCCAATCTTCATATATTTCAAAATCCATTTGCCCCTCACAGTAGTAGAGGAGCAGAGGATCATTTTTATGAACTGAATAACTTTTATTAACTCTACAAATTCCTTATTTTTTTTTAACTTTGTGTGATTTTTTCAAGAATCTTAGTGGGCTCAAATTGAGAGAAGTGATCCTCTTAACTTGTTTTACCATATACTGAATTTCTATCATGTTTGGATGCCTTACTCTAAGTCTCTAGTTGTAAATAAACCTATTACTTTGAGTTATGGATATTAACTTTGAGGATAATCATTTCAAGAAAGGGAGGCTAGTAAAACTTAAACTACTATTTGTTTAATGTTATGATGATGATATCAATGTAATACATTAATGAAATATTGTTTTTATTGTTAAGTAATTAGTTATGCATTGAATGAATTGATGTCATATATGGTGACTTGTGATATCTATTTATGGATTGGATTATAATGTCCATATGTCAATCTAGTCATTGAAAATATTATTTTAGTGTAAATGTATCATATTACTGAGATAGTAATGGATCCGGTTAATGTTTTTCGGTTAAGCCAAGCTACATCATTTGGTTATATATATATATATATATATATATATATATATATATATAATATTTTCAAATATTGTGTTAGTACCTTCATATCATCGTAACTATCAACAAATTCATGTATTTTAACCAACTAAAGCAAGGTGTCGAGGTTGGTTGGGTATTTTTAAATGGTGCACATTTGTCACCATTGTTCTCTATCTACACCTCTTCGTTTAAGAGTTTCAAAAGCAAATTATTCAAATTATAGTGTTCTCTTTAAGGCCTTGAGAAAAAAAAAATTATCCTGACCTTACTCCTCAATTTCCTATGTATGGGCTAAGTCCTAAAAAAATTAAGTTTAGAGCTAAGTGCCTCTTTATTGTCAATGATAAGACAAAAATTGAGATTCTTAAGAACCTATTGAGACCAATAAGCAGCAAAGGTCTTAGGATATCCTTTGTTGAGGATCCTGATTCCTTTCTTCTGAGTTCTTTATCACAAATTTTTCTTTATACAATACTTGTTATACAACACTTGTTAATTATCAAATGTGATTTTTAAGATTTTTAGAGGTTAAAATGTGGGAAATAACACCATTACTTTATGTGATTATGTAATTTTTAACCTCTTAACATTTTAGATCAATGTTATTAGTTCTCATTCTTAAAATTTTCATTTTCATTTTAACCTAATTGTAACCCTGAACAAAAAGATATTTTTAATATAAAATATGTCACAGTCACATTATTTGTAAATATTTTATTATTTAATATATAATATTATTATTATTAGAAATAATAGTGGCCAGAATAAATTATAAATGGTAAAAATTATAATAATAGTAATAATAAATAATAAGTACTAGTACAATAATGATACCAAATGTTTAAATAAAAAATAGAATAATATAAATATATTAACCAAATAATATAAATATTTAGAATATTATATAATGCATCTATTATAATAAATTATGAATATATAAATATAACAATTATAAATAAAAAATGTTAAAACTAATTAACTAAGAACAATATAATAATGTGTTATAAAATCTGCATGTATTATAAATATACGTATATAAGTTATAAACAAATCTATATATTATAATTACATCATCGTTAAAGAAAATAAGATAAATACATCTTGTACAAAGGAGATAAGATTTTAAATGTTACAAAATAAGATGCTAATCTACTGCATAAGTAAAGACTAAAATAAAACAAAAAGAAAATTTGCAAAACTTAAGTTATCTCATGAATTAATGATTGTCCATGGATTTGAGACATTGACTTATATAATTGATATGATTGATATAATTGATACTCATATGATTCATTACTCTTTATGTAAATATTTGTATTAACTAGTTGATTTGTTTCCTTTATGAATTATATGTTGTATCTATAAATAGAACTCTTCCTATCAGTAATAAGATACTCAGAAAAGTTGTTCCCTATTCTCTCATTATTTATTCTTCTTTCTATTTTCTATTCTTCTATTTGTTATTAGCTTTATTTTATAACACTTATCACCACGATGCTCCAACCAACTGAGGACTAGTGGAAGCTTTTTCTCTCTAACGATAGTGTTTGGCATGTCTCAATCCAAGCTCTTTCTAATCCTTTTTCCATTTACAATTTTACCTTATATTTTTCCTCTTGTGATAAGAATTGTTTAACTTTTTCAATTTTCATCTTCGTCTTATTATTTTTATTTTTATTATGACAATGATTATTATTATTATTTTTATGATTATGATTATGATTATTATTATTATTATTATTTTATGTCCTAGTTCTAAACACGTGAAATGTTGCAAAATTTGGATTTGTGACCCTTGATATTACAAGGAAGAATTATTTATATTAGATATTAAATGTTGAAATACATTTAGATGCAATGGGTCTTGGTGATACCATTAAAGAAAGAAATAAAGCATTTAAGCAACTAATTTGCTCATGCGACCAAAATATTGTGAAAAGAGATTTCACAAATATTATGAACTACCAATAGTTTGACTTATTTACAGTTTGACTTTTCGATTGACACTTTGATGAATAAGTTTTTCCAACATTAGGGGGAGAAAGAAACAATTGGAAAAGAATATTAGTTGGAATGAATTATCATTATCTTATCTTGATCTTCGTACAAAAGAATGTGAACTAGAAGTTCAAAGGACAATTCATTTACAAAATTAGTCAATCAATTACCAAATGTTCTTACTAGCAAAAAGGGTAATCAAATCATATATACCAGTTGCTAATGCTTCGAGTGTATTTGATATTAATTCATAACACGCCTGAAGCGTGGTAGGCCTGTTAGTTTCAAAGACACGTTTGAAGCATGGTAGGCCTATTGGTTCCAAAGATAAAAACTCTTGAATGAGAAAGGGAACTAAAATGAAAGATGACCTAATTGAAAAGGTTGAAATCACAAAAAATTCATTTGACATAATTAATGATTCGGTTCGAGAAGAACCTCAAATACCTGAAATTGTTGAAAATGATGAGATCTCAATAAATTACGTCATGAATCATATAATATGGAACCAAAATGAAGTCAACATTGACAAAACTTACATATAATATAACGATGAATGCTATGAATGACAATGAGGATCAATAATTAATGATCATTGAAGATTGTCGACAAAGAAATGATTGGCCAAAATGAAAATATGCAAAGAAGCATAACTAGATTTGCTTGCTAAACGAAATGTTTTTGGACTTATAGTTTGCACACTTGAAGGTGTCAAACCCATTGGGTACATATGGATTTTTGCACAAAAATCAAATTAAGAATGATGAAATTGTTAGATACAAAGCATAGTTGGTTGCTCAAGGTTTTTCCCAAAACTTGATATTGATTTGTGAAAAGATATATTCACGGGTATTGGATGTAACAACATTGCAATATTTGATTATCCTAGTTGCACAACAAGGTTTGCATTTACATCTAATGGATGATGTTACAACCTATTTGAACGGTTCTCTTGAGAATCATATTTATTTAAATATCCCTGAAGGATTTTATTTGCCCAACAAGAAAAATTCTAAAGATGGTTATTCAATAAAATTGAATAAGCTCTTTTATTGATTAAAGCAATCAGGATGTGTGTGGTATAACTGTCTTATTGAGTAATTATTAAAAGAAGGATATAGAAATGATCATATTTATTCTTGTATTTATATGAAAAAATCCGAGAATGAATTTGTCATAATTATTGTTTATGTAGATGGCATAAACATTGTTGGAACTCTTAATGAGCTCACAAAGGCAATTGATTGCTCTAAGAAAGAATTTGAGATGAAGGATCTTTGGAGGGCAAAGTGTTGTTTGAAATTAGAAATTGAGTATTTAAATAAAAGTTTTTTTTTATACATCAAGAGGCTTATATAATTAAGGTGTGTAAAAATGTTCTAAATGGAGAAGTCACATCCATTATGCACTCTAATAGTTGTGAGGTCGTTAGATGTTGATAAATGCTCTTCTTAGACCTCAAGAAAATGATTAAGATCTTCTTGATCCAGAAGCACTATATCTTAGTTTCATAGAAACACTAATGTATCTTGCTAATTATACTCGACTTGATACTGCATTTGTTGTAAATTTGTTAAACAAGATATAGTTCTTCAACTACAAGAAGAAAATGGTTTGGAGTAAAACATATACTTCGTTACCTTAATGGTACTACAAATATGAGATTATTTCATCCAAATGATTCAGAATCAAACCTAATGGGTTATGTATATGCATGCTATTTTACATATTCTCACAATATCATAATGGTTGATCGTAAACAAGATGTTTGTCCACATGTGGTAACACAATGGTTTCATGATGTATATGAAATAAACCATAGTAGCAACATCATCTAATCATACAGAATTACGAGAAAAGTTGTGAATATGTTTGGTTAAGGTCTATAATTCAACATGTGCAAGAAACTTGTGGCTATCCCCGACAAAGATGGAATCAACAACCATACATGAAGACAATAGTGTATTGTTCAATTGAAAGGATGATATAGATATCCAAAAAATCATTTATGTGAAAATCTGGCAGGTCTATTTATAAAGTTTTTGCCAAAAAGAACTTTTGAGCAAATGATTCACAAGTTCGGACTCTGTCACCTTAATGATGTAAGTTTACATGAGGGGGAGAAATAGAATATGCGATGAACAATATTGTATTAAAGAATACAAAATGTTGTACTTTTTTTCCTTCACTGGGTTTTTTTATCCAAAGGATTTTTCCTAGTAAGGTTTTAACGAGACACAATCTCTTATCGGACACGCAAGGGGGAGTGTTATGAATTAATGATTGTCCATTGATTTGATATATTTACTCATATGATTGATATGATTGATACTCATATGATTCATTATTCTTTATATAAATATTTGTATTAACTAGTTGATTTGTTTCCTTTATGGATTACATGTTGTATCTATAAATAGGACTTTTCCTATAAGTAATAAGATACTCAAAAAAATTGTTTTCTATTCTCTCATTATTTATTCTTCTTTCTATTCTCTATTCTTCTATTTGTTATTAGCTTTATTTTATAACAAGTTATAATTATATCATATGTTAAAAATAATAATGACCAACCTTATATCCACAAATGAAGAGATAAGGTGTAATTAATGTTTTGTACTTGATTTTACAAACGTAACATTATGAAAGGGAGAGGAAAATTATTACTATTGGAGAGAGAGTGAATTTTGCTTATGGATAGAAGAAGAATCAGTAATAGAAGAGAATGACAGAGGGAAAGAGAGGAAGAAATACTTATAATTTTTAAATATCTTATTTTTAAAAAGATCAACTTATAATTTTGGAGGACGGTATATACTTAATTACATTTATGTGTTGTTGATTATTATTTATATTGATATAATTATATGCTAATTTGGATCATTACATATTTAATAAAGATGTAAACTTTAATAAAAATATCATTATAATATTTATATAAAAAAATTTAAATTTGGTTTCAATTTGGAGAAAAAAAAATTACTGCATTTTACAAAAAATTAGGAAAAAAATTAGGACTAAAATTTGTTAGTTTTGCATGATATTATTCTTTTTCAATAAATAATTAAAATGAAATATTTTTTATATAATAAATAATGGTATTTAAAAATAAATTGATATAAAAAATGCATAAATTTGTATATTTTATTCTGCGCTGTCCCTAAACACATGCTATAAGGAAACTATAAGGAAAACACCCAGATGTGTTAACCTCTCTCCCTGAGAAAACCTCCAAATCCTTATATATTCTGTTTGTTTATTATTATTTTATTTAGAATTAAATTTAAATAGTAATATTAAGAGTAATATTACTAAAACAAATATTTTATTTTAAATCTACGTAGCTAAATAATAATAATAATACTACTACTACTATTATTATTATTTATTTTTTTTTAGAATTAAATTTAAATAGTTAAATTATATCAATTAGAGGTTAGTTAAAAACCATCAAGTAAATAGTTCAGAATAACACTTACTAATTTTTCAAATCTGTGACTGCTTTGACCCGTAAATTTGATTCAAGAATGATGAATTATAATTACTTTTTATTTCTTTATAAAGTATTAAAATTATTCACAATGAAAACTTCAACACATATGAATTTAATACAAGGCTTGGAAACAACGAAATTGACTAGTTAGATAATTTAGGTTGTTAGATCATGAATTGTTCAAACAAATAATAGATACAGGCAAAGAAAAAAGGTTTTATGATTGAGTTGTTTGGAGTAAAAGACAACAAATAGTTTAGTTTGTCTCTCCTTTCCTTAAAGTTTCTTAGAATATGTCAGATTAATTGCCTGTTTTATGCCTAACTGGAATAAAATATACAAGACTTATGGTTTTAGTTTTCTTGTCTCATAAGATGTAATTAAGTAGAAATAATTGTGTTTAAGTAGATATTAGTGTAACTATCAAATGGGTTAGTTGAGGTTATTAAGGGTGGTCAACCTTAACTATTTTTATCTGATCAAAACAAAAGTCTTAATCTGTTTTATATACAAACAGATTTGACCGATTTAATAATATATAATCTAAATGTAATTATTTCAGTTCAATCCATCACAAAGTAACAAATAAAATAAGTTCATCGCATTTAAAATATATATTTCAAAATGAATAAAATTTATATTAAGTTTTAAATATTAAGTTAGGTATTTTTATTTGATTTCTTCGAAATAATTTTTTTAAATGTTTCAAATATTTTTATTTTCATTTAAATTCTTTACTGATTGATTTTATTGATAGTGGAGATTAGATCACTTTACTTTAATTTTCATGTTTCCAACTCGTACGTCAATTTACGCTTTTCTCTCCAATCTTTTTTGACCAACTAGTCAACTCATTATTTCAAAGATGAACGAGTTTAAAGATATTGGAGAGAAAATAAAAAGTGTATTGATACGTTGAATATAAGAAAACAAAAATAATATTTATGTAATTCTGTAGCGAAAATAAAAAATATCTTCAATATTGAATAAAATATGAAAACTTTTATTTAGATAATGAAATTTATGATATATTAAAATTTAATTAAATTATTATTTTAAAATAAAAATGCATATTTTTATTTTTGCATGTGTTTAACAAATACTTTCAATTTCATAGGAAGTTTCCTTTTCATTTATTTTTCCTTCTATTATTTTGTTCTCAAATGAAAGATATCACCACGTGTTTCATACAAATCTTTCAAAACTTTTTTGTCAGAAGGAAGGAAAAAGTATATCCATAGATAGAAAAAATTTAAGATGGGTAAAAATTAAATATGCTTAGTGGAAGAAAAATAAATAATAAATTAGTTAATTAATTCACAGTAATTTATTTTTATAAATAATAAATACATTTTTTATTCTAATAATTTATTTTGTTAATTTTGCAAAACAATAAGATAACATGGTACTTGCATCATTATAATTTTTGTATTGCTTCTTTAACACTGAACATGTCATAACTGATAATTTATTACACTTCATTTCATTTTATATGTAAACCCCACTTTTTTGTACAAATAAAATTGTTTCACATTGTTTTTAGTTCAAAATCCATTTTTTTCTTAATGAAAAAAGAGAAAATATCGAACGAAAGATAAGCAAACAGTTTTCTATTTTAAAAGCTTTTATTTTTATCGGAAGTAACATAGTGATATTTCGATAAAAAAAAGAAAAGAAAAGAATAGATTATATTGTTTTAAAGAAAATCCTTTAAATATACTTTTCAGTCATTTAAAATAAGCGTGTTTTAATTTTGGTTGCAATGCTTTTATGAAAATCAATAAAAATAATGTTGGGACCAAAATTTTATTGGAAATAAAAATGTTTTAAATTTTTTAATTATAAAACTGAAATTGTAAAAGAAATAAGAAGACAAAATTTACAAAGAAGTTAAAGGAAACAAAATTATTAATCAAAACAAAATTTTCAAAAATATAACAGTACAATAATTGAGAATTTTCAATACAAAATTCTATTTGTGATTTCTTATTAACTGGACAAGATAAAAGTTTAAATATTGTCCTTCGAAATAATTAGTGGGCCCCACCTATAGTTTACTTATAATTATTAGGTTAAATTATACTTTTAGTCCCTATTTTCGTAGCAAAATTTGAATTTGGTCCCTCAATTAATTTTTATCTCAATCTGGTCCCTATTTTGGGAAATTTGACCCAATCAAGTCCTTTCCGTTAGTGGTGGAGTAACGGTGTTAAATGGGATGCCACGTGTCAGCTTCTGGATTTTTTGAATTTTTTTTATTTTTATTTTTGAATTTTTTTTAAAATTTTTTTGAATTTTTATTTTATTTTTTATTAATTTTTTTAAAGTTTTTTAAAAAATTAAAATTTTGCCACGTGTCAAGCGGACATTGTGTCACGTGGAAGTGACAGTGCCACATGTCACTATTTGGGAGTTGTCATTTTCTCATTCTCAATTTGGTCCCTGTATTTTATTTTTTGTCTCAATTTAGTCCCAATTTTTGTAAAAATTGTGCAATTTTGTCCCTCTCCAAATTTAAACCAAATTTAAT
>Ga0214544_1001906_pt1 | contig 43867 bp, 32 predicted proteins | sample CNSS3metaG_FD_160074 | JGI IMG/M metagenome (GOLD analysis project Ga0214544, IMG submission 160074) | Root nodule microbial communities from cowpea collected in UCLA plant growth center, Los Angeles, California, USA - CNSS3 | ecosystem: Host-associated > Plants > Roots > Nodule | place: USA...
TATATATATATATATATATATATATATATATATATATATATATATATATAAATTATTAAATATTAAAGTTTCAATATTTTTTTGCAGTTTAATTTTAAAATAAATATTTTTAAAGTGAAATTTTATCTTAAAAGAACAATTTAATTATTGTATCCAAACAAGAAAAGTTCAAATATAAAATATATTAATTACTATCTCCCAATAAAATATTAAAAAAAACATCAAAAAAGACCATCTTAAATATATCGTATTTCAGTTTTTTTGAATTATAAGAATGAGTTATCCAAACTCAAAGTTAAGGAATATGCAAGCATCATGGGTGGATTTGAGCGTATAAGTGTTCGGGAATGTAATTCAAAGTTGTTAGTGTCCAAGTTTTGGACCAATTCATTATCTTTTTTGAAATTAGATATTGAATAAGGCACTTTTCAGACGCTACCCAAAAGTTTTGAGTAGTGGGAGCATTTCAAGGATACATATGTATCACAATTGTTATATCAGAGTTTTCATACATATTTCAAGGACCCAATTTTAAACGACTCAATGTTGATTAATGTTTGAAAATTCATGTTCAACTCAAATCACTCTCACACTGTTCTTCCCTTTTATTTAATTACAACAAACGTCAGCTTTTCTTTTTCAATTTTTACAATGGGTAGGGTTTTATTTTGAAAGTGCACTTCTTTTTTTCTCCTTTCCATTATGTTTTGTAGGGTTCAACAAATTAACAGTGAACAGTTTTTTTTTTTCCTCACCTTTAAATATTACATTTTTCGCAAGTAGTAAACTGTTTGATAAAAAGAACAATATTTAAAGATTTATAATATAATGGAATACTAAACTTGTGTATAATAGCGAAATGACTTTTGTACAAGTAGTAATGAAAACCTAAAGTAGTAATGGATGTTATCATACACATTTACTGTATTTTGGATTTGACGCAAAATACAAAGAACAAAAGTCTGTGGCGGTTCCAGTGAACAAAAGCAATCATTGGTACCTTAAACGTCTGCCCTGTAGTTCTCTGGTTTATACCACATTGAAAAATCAATTCCCTTGTTTTTTAATTTCTCTGTTGCAGGTCCAATTCTGTTCAAAAGCTGTGGAGCAGGCACAAAAAAATTGTATTTTCATTTGCGTTAGCAACAGTATATAAAATTCGTTCACTTCATTCCAGTTATTTATATTCTGTGCAAACTAATCCAAAAATAAGTGTGAAGAAAACTAATAATTGTCAAACTAGAAGGGATCTAGATATTATGGGATGTCTTAATCTTAGATCAATTTGTATGAGATGTTAAATGTACCTGTCTATTATATCAATCTTTGGCTTTTGCCTTAAGGGATATGGTTATATTGATCATCTTACCTAGACAGCAGCCTCAATTAATGAAAAAGATTGTCTTTGATGATGATGTCTAAGTCTGTATATTCTTAAGTCAACTATTTATCATTTTCTGAAGCAGATTTTTCGGACCCATGACACCTTTGTTGGGATTTGGGAGCAAGTCTGGTTACTATATACCAATAACATTGAACGCCTCAATGGTGTTTGCCAAAATCTTCTTGAGTATCACTGTTCCTCAACGCCTTGATAGTCCCATGGTTGAAAACATGCGCAAGGTTCATGCTATTCTCTTCAATGAACTATTCACTCATGTCGCCACTCCTGCCTAGAAACTTGAGCAATGTCAGACCTTTACGTTGATGGCATTGTATGGATTTTTCAATGGCTAATTAATCAATTTGTGATCAGATTTTGCGGTCTCCAACTGTGCCTACATTGAACTCAACTTGGTCCACTGTACTGCATGTGCAGTGCAAGTTATTCCTACTTCTGTCCCTCCTAGTTATTCCTCTGTCATGGTATCTTAGCATGATGACTGCATCTGCTTGTGCAAACCCGATAGAGATCATCCCAGTGCAATCATTGTCACAAACTTTATTCCACTATTGACCAATGTTATGCCTTAGATGGTTGTCCTTCTAGGTAGGCTATTCTCGTTAGTGCTCAGGCCGCCCTCCCTGTTCCACCTGATTTTGGTGCCCATTGGTTCGGGACCGTCACTCTCTTCCATGACTCGCTAAAATGGTATGTGGAACGTCAAGCCTCCAATGTCACTGTTTCCATTGTACACAGGCATCTCATCTGCTGGTCTCACTCACCCTGCTTCTCTTGGCTCCCGAGTCCTTGACTCTTTGCCACTAATCATATATCTGGTAATAAGTTTCTTTTCTCATCTCTTTCCACTTCTAGTATTTTATCATCTATCACTATGATTAATGGCTCCCTCACCCCTTCTTCTCGTGTTAGTGTTGTCCATCTTCTTCCTTCTCTCTCCCTTTACTATGTCCTCTATGTCCCAAGACTCCATTTGTAATTTATTACCCTTTAATCATCTTACTTGTTCTCTTGATGGTCTTATTTGCTTTACGAAAGATTTTGTTTTTCTTTTCAATATCGAAATTCAATACTAATGATTGATATCAGATGTTAGTCCCATGGCCTTTACCAGCTATGAGCACCTTGCTCAAGTCTTGGTGGTACATTCCCTTCTATCATCCATGAACAATTAGGTCATCCTAGTACTTTCAAGCTTCAACGCCTTGTACAAATCTTTGTCTAAGTTATCTACTGTGTAATGTAAGTCATGTTAATTAGGCAAACATAGTCATAGATTGTTTGCTAAGAGTATTGTTGAACGATATTTGTCTCATTTTGCTTTAATTCACTCATATTTGGAGACTGAGTCATGTTAGGACTACTTTAGTGTTTCAGTATTTTGTAACTTTACTTGATGATTAGTTCACTATTTTCCTCCAACCCCACAACCTATGTCTACTCTATGAGCTTATCATCGTTAATAGCATTTTACACCTTTCTGATAGGCCAACTTCTAACTCTACTTTGATGCCACCTCCTTTGTCCCCTCTTCTCGTCTTTGATCTCCCTTTTACATTTTCTAAAACTACATGCTCCACTTGTAATCTTCCACTCATTATGTCACTCTGATTTATCTTAGGTTGTCTCCATCTCATTATATTTGTTTTTCTTCCCTTTCCTCTGACAATTCATAAAACTACAAGTGATGCCTTATCCCACCTTGAGTGGAAACAAGTCATGCTTAATGAACTATGTGCTCTTCAAAACAGTAATAATTGGAATCTTGTTCTTTTGCCTTCTGAGAAATTTGTAGTTGGTTGTCGATGGATCTTCATAATCCAAAGTTGGCTATAGGCTAAAAACATGTTTGGAGGCCAAAGGTTATGTTCCTTCACTATATATATGACATACATGAAATCTCATATTCTGAAGCTTACAACATATTCTGACACCAATTTTGAAGATGCTAAGGAACAATGTGATGATTGTAGACAGCTTGAACCACCAACATAGAATCACATTCAATCCATGGACTATGCCATCCCATCTCAACCATAATTTGAAGAGCTCGGATGGCATCAACAAGTTTAGCATAAATAGTTTTGTACAATGTTGGAGATTGTTGTAAATAGCAAACGATTGGGATAAAAATATTATAAATATCTCCTTATTGATTAGGAAATATATTTACAACCTTCCTATTCATTTCAAGATATTTGTATTTCCTTATTTTAAAGAACTTGATTATTAACAATAGAAATGATCATAATGTTATATAAGGAACCTTTAGCAGCATTAAGCTCCGTCACTTTATGTCAACATCTGATAAACCATGCATAGGCATGTGAAACTAACATGAAAATAAAAATAGATTGCTTGTTATAAACATTTGTCTTTAAATGGGATGAAACTTGTTAGGGATATTAATGTGTAAGGACAACCAGTTCATCCTATTCAAAAGGTGCAACATAATTGTCTGCCGTAAAGTAGAATCAGAAAAGACTAACCTCTGTATGGAGAAGGCCATTTGAAACCAAAACAGATCTATCAAAAACACAAAATTTTCCTCCATCCATCCTAGAAACTGTGCCACCAGCTTCCTCAACCATCTGAGTACACAATATTCTCATAATTAAACGATTCTGTTAAGGAAGTGGAGTGATAAAACTGAATTCATTAAACGGATTACTAGTAAATAAAAAATTATATACTGAAATAGGGAGATAAAGGAAACAGCATTCAATTAATCCTATAAATTTAATACAACTGTTAATTCCTTTCATTTTGTGTGATTGTTATGCTCGAAGAGAGTAGTTAGCACACAAGCTGCCATCAAGACCATGTTTAAGAAAGGTGTGAGAAAGGAAGCACGGCAATTGCTAAGGTTTTTTACAACAGTATTATACCTTTCAATGTGACAGTGAGGAATTCAATGTAAAAGTATGGAGGAAGTAAAACATACATCACTTGCTTTACAAGCACATAAGGATGAATGGAAGAAAACAAGTGCACAATTATGACTGATGGTTAGACTGATCAGAAAAGTAGGACAACAATAAACTTTTTAGTGAATAACGTTTTTCAAGTCCATTGGTGAATTTGTAATTTCAAAAACAGCTTATAGAATTTTTGAAATGATGAATAGAATTGTAGAATAGCTTGGGGATAATGCAGCAAACAATAAAGTTGCTAGTCAAATGTTCATGGCAAAGTGGAAAAAGCTATTTTGGACACCTTGTGTTGAACAATGTTGACTTAGTCTTGGAGGATTATGAGAAGGAGATCCCAATTCATGAGAAGACAATTTGAATAGATAAAAGAATTACAACCTTTATCTATTCAAGAACAAGAGAATTTTAATTAAAAGATTAACTAGTAATGAATGGAAGTCTAGTAGGTTTACCAAAACAAAGGATGGAAAAAGAATTGAGGATGTGGTTTTGGATAAGAATTTTTGGAGGAATATCATAATTTATATAAAGGGTGCAATAAGTTCTTTGAGTGGTTGATTTGGATAAAAAACTAGCCATGAGATTCATTTATGAAGCAATGAACAAAGCTAAGGAGAAGATACAAAAGGCTTTTAGTGCTGTCAAAAAAAGAACATGAATACATGGATAGGACATGATAAAAGACCAAGAATGAGGCTTGATGCTAGGATAGAAATCTTGTATGTTTTTTAATTTTTTGTAAAACGGTCCAGCAATAATTCTTTTCCTTTCTTTCAAGTGTTTGCACTCTTTGCGGTGTCTTCTCTCACTGAAGGAGTTGTTCCAACTAGGCTTCCACAACACCTAAGATGCTACCCTAGAAAGAGGTGAGTTCCAAAAGAAACATTGGTTAACCAAATCACTTCCAATCAAGAATTTGAGGAATGAAAATAAAGAAAAACTCAATTAGAATTGATCAACTCAAAAGACAAGATGATGAAAATACTTCAAAGAATTCCAAGAAAAAGACAAACTAGAATTAAAGGCAAATTTTAGAAACTAGCCACGAAATGAAGTCCAAAGGGATGTTTCCAAATTTGATTAACAAAAGAAAATGCAAGTTGAATCAAAGAACAAAACGAAACACAAATTGCAAATTCAACTTGAAAGTAAACAAATTTTAAACTTTAAAATGCTTGCCACTAGACAGGAAGTCAAGCCAAAGGATTAAGCGTGAAGGTTTGTATCAAACAGTATTGTTTTGCTTTCAGTTGCTTGTTTTTCTTTTCTTTGCATCTTATATGTCTCGGTTCTTTCTATTTCTTTCCTTCTTTGATTTGTTTTTCTTTCTTTTGTTTGTGAGACCATGTTTGTTTTTCTCCATTGTAACTCAAGAAGCAACTCATTGTTTTACTAATTCAATTCCAAAATTAACAAAGTAATAGTGATTTTTCATGTTCTAAGCAAAACGATCGAACAATGTTTACCAAAATTGAATGAGATTGTTTCCGACAGTTTCAACCAAAGTATAAAAAAATAGAAAATATAGAAGAGATCAGAGATGAAGAAAGCACAATATAACTTAATTGATAAGTTTGAGACGCCACAATCAAGACAAATTGATGAGTCAAAGAAGATTAGCCACTTTGAACTCAAAATTCAAAGATAAGAATCAAAATTTCATTTTAAGAACCTAGAGCGAATTTCTGTGATAATTACCTATTATTTACACTTCTTAGAACCTCTTAATTGTCTTTTATTCATGTATTTTTTGTGTTAATTCCATGAAAGAATTTAGGATTTTGTTATTTTATTTAAAAACAGGTGTACTTTGATATTTGTGGACTTTTGCAGAAAAAAAATGGAGGATTGAAGAAAAATCACTAGTAGCTGCCTGGAGTCACTCGTCCAGCTACCTAGACGTGCTCGCCCAGCAACCAAGACTTACTAGCCCAGCGAGTTTCACTTTTTGCTTAAACATTAAAACTGTTAAGACTCAAACAGAAACACAATTTTGGTTGGAGGAACACGACTGGAACTCAAGAAGAAGGTAGAGACACTTTTGGAGCTTAAAGGATTCATCTTTCTTCATTCATTCTACCATTCCAACTCCATTTGTGCTCTAGATGTATAGGAGTAGCTAAACTCCATTTCATTGAGGTTGGATGTAATGTACCTAAACTCATTGTAGTTTCATCTATGCAATAGAATCTCTTTTCACTGCTTTAGTGTTCTATCTACATTATTTTCGTGCATGATGGAATATCTATGCGTTTTTGTGGTATCTAATCATTGGAAAGTGTTTTGGAACCTTAGACATGGATAGAACAACCTAGAGGTTTGGTTCTAGACATAGACCAAAGCTTTTGGTCATTCTAGACATCGTTTTTAATGTGTCTTTTGTGTTTAAACATCTAAGGGATTAGTATTTTTACATAAAAGTTCAAAACATGCCCCTAAGGGATTAGGGCTTGAATACATTTTATGTCAATGCTTGAGTAGATGAGAGATATATATTGAGATGATTGCTTAGAATTTTGGTCATGAATTCCAACCCCAATGAGTCTTTGCCTTGGTTATTTTATCACTTTAAAGTTTGAATATATTTATGTTTTCACTTGTCTCGAATTAATCTATGGTTACATTCAATGCTTAAATTAATAAGTACGCCTAGTTAACTAAACAAACACAATTCCTCGTTGGAAAACGATACTTGGACTTACCATTTTTATTACTTGCACAACTTGGTACACTTGCCAAAGTCTTAACAAGTTTTTGGCGCCGTTGTCGGGGAATTGTTTGTTGTTTAGGCAAATTGTGTGTTATTTACCGATTTAGGCTTATTCATTTCATTCATTAATTTATTAATTTTTCACTTTTGATATTATATATTCCAACTGTACATACTTACCCTTTTGCGTAACTTGGCTTTTCTAGAGTTTCTTGTTTTGCATGAGAAGTAGAACTAGAGCCGATAATTTGCTATTTGATCCTGAAATCGAAAGAACAGCTCGAAGAAATAATAGTAGAAGAAGAAGGCAAAGCAGGGAAGCTAGAGAAGTAACTTTTATTTCTGATCCAACTCTCATTTCTTCATCTGATCAGGAAGAGGAAGACATGAAAGAAAATCCGCATGACGATGCTAGAGGTCAAAGAAGATGCAATTTGGAAGATTATACTGCATTCACAAGGACCATTAATTCCAACAGTATTGCTCGACCAACGGTGAATGCTACTAATATAGAGATGAAGCCAGCTCTAATTCACTTGGTGCAAAGTAATCAGTTTAATGGATTGGCTCATGAGAATCCATACACTCATTTGGCCACCTTCTTAGAGATATGTAATATAGTGAAAATCCATCAAGTGCCTGATGAAGTCATTCGCTTGAGTCTATTCCCTTTCTCATTGGTGGGAAATGACAAAGTTTGGCTAAATTCTTTCCCTAAAAATAGTCTGACTAGCTGGGAGGATGTGGTTGCCGAATTCTTGAGCAAGTATTTCCCTCAATCAAAGATTAACAAAGGCAAACAAGAAATCTCTGCTTTCCAGCAAGACGTGGATGAGTCATTGGGGCAAGCATGGGGCAAGCATGGGACAGGTTCAAGGGATTGCTCAGAAAAACTCTCATTCATGGGTTTGATGAGCCTACACAACTTACACTTTTCTTGGCAGCGTTGAAATCTCACTCAAAGTTAATGTTGGATGCATCAGCAGGAGGGAGTATTAAGTGGAAGACACCTACTGAAGCACGTGAATTGATTGAAAATATGCCCTCCAATGACAATGAAGTGCACAATGAGAGAGCTCAATCTCAACAGAAGGGTGTTCTACAACCTCAGTCTTATGACGCTCTACTGGCACAAAACAAAATCATGACACAACAGCTTGAAGCTCTCATGAAAAAGCTCTCTCAACGCAAGATCTCCGAAATGTTTCTCAAGCTCAACACCAACAATAGTTGCAAAATTGTGAGTTGTGGGGATCATACCAATGGGCAGTGCGCCATGCAGAACACATCCCAAGAAGAGGCTAATTACATGGGTAATACAAGCCGCCAAGGCAATTACAACCAAGGTTGGAGGCCTCACCCAAGCATGGGACAAGCAGGGCCCTCAAATAGACCACCACCTCAACAATTTCAACAACATCCTTCTTTGGCAGATAGAACTTCAAAGATTGAAGACACACTCAATCAATTCATGCAAGTGTCAATCTCCAACCACCAGAGCACCGAAGCTGCTATTCGTAACTTGGAGGTTCAAATGGGCCAAATAGCTAAGAGGATGGAGGAAAAATCAGATACAAATTTTGCAGCTAACACTGAAGTTAACCTAAAAGAGCATGTTAAAGCTATTACTACAAGGAGTGGAAAGGTGTTAGAAGAGAGAAAAGAAAAGAGAGAAAGACGAAAAAAAAGAAGAGAGTGGAGAGTTAAATGAGAGAAAAGAAGAGAGGATGAGAATGTTGAGGGAGGACATAAAGAAATGGGAGAGAGAGAAGAGTAAAGGAAAAAGTGTTGAGAAACCCCTTCCTTTTCCTAAAATCCATTCTAGAAAAGAAAAAGAGAAGCATATGATATCAACTCGCACTATCTTTGTCACAAAAATAGAGAAAAGTCTTTTGCATTTTAAAGAGTGAACATGGAATGGTGCTTTTATCAACACAAATCCTTAAACCAGAATTATATATGGCAACTAGGAAAGAGAATCATTACAACTTTCGCCATGGTAGTGTTTCACTCAGCTGACAAGTGTTTAAACAACTCAAACTCAGCATGTAAGAAAACTACTTCATCAACCTTTGCACTTCATCTCAAAAACACTTCACACAACTTGATTTAGATCAAAAGGTCTTTAAAGGTTGTAGGTTGGCTTGGTTAGAGGAAACATGATTTTTCTTGGATTCAAAGACACCACATGAGAAGAGAACAAAAATATGCATAAATCATTCATCAACATCCTCTACCTTCATATACAAAATAGGCACCCATATACTTCTAACCTCATTTTTATCTGTAGCAACCTCTTTGCTTGCCTTTTTCTTTTCTTCATTATTTATTTTTTTTTTGAAAGAGATATTCAATCATTACTACAAGAAATTCTCAATCAATTCACCCGTTACTTTCTCACCCAATTTCCCCCAAACTTAATCCCAACTTTACCGTCATCACATACTATTTGTTCTCTTCTTCTAGGGTGTGGGAAAAGATGTATTTCTCTTTATAGGCTCAGGGGTTACAAAAATTATAACAAAGCTCAAAAGGTTCACAAAAGAACAAAGTCATGCATTAGGGGTGGCTATTTGGCCTAGTAGCTATGTAACATCAAAACAAAGAAGTGCCTTTTTCATTTCTAATCAAGTGTGTACGTGCATTTACAAGAATCATGCAAAACTCAAATTCATAGCAACAACAGCTTTCTCACATACACTCCAAACACATTCTCACAATTCTCACCATTCAATCCCTTGGTCATAATCAAACACAGGCTAAGGAATTAATCAAATTGCAACCACATCCACATTCTCACTCTTAGATTTGCAAGAAAATTCCTCAAGATCATGCAAGGATAACATGAAAAGACATCAAAGCTCCCAATGCCAACAACAAAATAAGGCATCCAAAACAAGGCTAGCCAACAATATTTGAGGAAAAGAGAATTAGTTCAAATATCAAGAAAGAGTTCCGACATAAAATAAAGTATTGAAAGTAAAAACTAAATCAACAACTGGCTAATAACACAATTTAAAACACCGAAAAACAACATAAACACCAATCAACAAGGTCAAGTACTCTCGCCTGCATCAGGGTCCTCCTGACCACCCTGCTCTCCTTCTTCTGCATCAGGGTCATCAGCAGCAGCAACAGTACCTCCGCCCCATTGAGACTCAGGCCTGCCCATAGGCCAAGGAATGTGTGCCTCAAACTGCTCCTTTCATGATGAGATCATCTGGAAAATTCGGAACTTTCTTAAAGACAAATGGTGCAAGCTATCTATGATGCTGACTTGACCTTGCCTAATTGCTTGATGACCCAGCCACATGTCCTCCTGCCTTGCAAATATTTTGGTCATGGCTACCTGCAAGGATGCCTCAAAAGTGGAGGAAGGATCATGTGTGGAATGAGAGGAAGAGGCAGCTCGGGGTGCTGGAGCAGGTTCATTGAGTTCCACCCTATTAATGCAATTCTTCTAGATGAACTTTTTATCTATGGGTGGCTGGAGGGAGAGGAGTACAGGAGTGTCATAAATGATTCCCTTTTCCTTGCAAAGAGTTGTGATAAGTGCAGGAAAACCCAACTTGACATTTTTCATGTCAGCAGTGTAGGCGATATCCTGAGAAATGTGGGTCCCCACGTCCATGTCCATACCTGTCACGAGCTTATAAATGAGATAGGACCTCATTAGGTTAAGATCGGAAGTATGAGTGTTTGGGCTCAGGTTGGTGTAAGAGAAAGCACTCCACATTTGGGCCAACGAGTTCATATGCTTCCGGAGTATGCGGATGGGGATGCCATTGATGCTAGGACCTTATTAGGTTAAGATCGAAAGTATGAGTGTTTGGGCTGAGGTTGGTGTAAGAGAAAGCACTCCACATTTGGGCCAACGAGTTTAGATGCTTCCGAAGTATGCAGATGGGTTGCCATTGACGCCCAACACATAAGTATGGCCCGAAGTGCACAATACTGAGGCAATTTCATCATGGTCCTTGTGAGCACTTAAGAATTCACTGAATGGAGTTACTTGACCTGCATGAGCTGAAGCCATCCTCAAAAAGGTATTAATCGTCTTTCTATCATATTTGATCAGCTTCCCCCGCACCCTACATTGACGTGGGCCATCCCTCACCTGCTGGTAGGCATTTGCATAGAACTCCTTAACCAACACTTCATCAATTTCATTGGGAAGATCCGCTAACACCTTGTGCCAGTTTCTCCTCTTCTCAGCAGATAGAGAGGGCTCAAAATTCAAAAACTTCAAGGCCTAGTATGCCTTGTGCTCCATCTCCACAGGCAAGTGACATGATTTGCCATAAACTAACTAGTATGGTGATAATCCAAGAGGAGTTTTCATGGCAGTCCTATATGCCCAGAGGGCATCATCAAGCTTTAAGGACCAATCTTTTCTAGATGAAGCCACAGTCTTTTCTAGATGAAGCCACAGTCTTCTCTAGAATCCTCTTAATCTCCCAATTAGACACTTCGACTTGACCATTAGTCTGTGAATGATAAGGTGAAGCAACCTTGTGCCTCACTTCATAGTATTTCAAGACTTTGGCCAATTGAGCATTGCAGAAATGGGACCCTCCATCACTGATGAGGACCCTGGGGACTCCAAACGGAGAGAAGATTTGTCTCTTTAGAAATTTGATGACTGTCTTAGCATCATTTTTCTGACAAGTTGTTGCCTCCACCCACTTATTGACGTAATCGACTACCACCAGAATATATTCATTGTTGAATGAAGAAGGGAGGGGACCAACAAAATCAATTCCCCAACAATTAAAGACCTTCACTTCCAAGATGGTCTGTGGCATTTCATGCCTTCTCGAGATGCTTCCAATCCTTTGGCATTTATCACAGCTCTTGGCATCAGCTTGAGCATTCTTAAACCAAGGTGGGCCAATAGAACCCGGATTGAAGCACTTTAGCAGCTGTCTTATCCCTTGAAGTGACCACCATACGGCGAGTTATGGCAATGCCATAGGATTCCTGCAGCTTCCTCTGCAGTGACACACCTCCTTAAGAGATTATCAGCGCCAAGCTTAAACAAGAAGGGATCATCCCAAACAAACTGCTTTGCATCATGCAAGAATTTCTTCTTTTGATGCCATGTAATATCTTCTGGGAGAACTCCTGTGCAGCCTTGAAATTAGCCATGTCAGCAAACCATGGCCTCTCCTGAATTAGCATAAGCTTTTCATTTGAAAAGCTTCTTGGATTTCCTTCTCTTTGCATGTCACTTCTTCATTCACTAACCGAGAGAGATGATCAGCAATAACATTCTCACTCCCCTTCTTATCTCTGATCTCCAAATCAAACTCTTGAAGCAAAAGAACCCATCTAATCAACCGAGGTTTGGAGTCAGGTTTGGTCAATGTTAGAAGTGGATTTTAAGCCTAACTCAATCCCACAAAATCGGCTTGTAAGGTGAGGTTTGCACCTCACTCATATATTATGAAATTGCCTTATCTCTAGTCGATGTGGGACTTCCAATAGTCAACAAATATTTTATGGCAACATGGTCAGTGTAAACAGTAACTTTAGACCCAATGAGATAAGGTCTAAACTTCTCAGGAGCATACACAATAACCAGAAACTCCTTTTTCCGTTGAGGCATAATTCAATTGAGCTCCATTCAAGACCTTGCTTGCATAATAGATGGCATGAAACAACTTTTCTCGCCTCTGGCCAAGAACAGTTCCTATAGCGTAGTCGCTGGCATCGCACATTATCTCAAAGTCTTGTTTCCAATCTGGAGCAATGATCACAGGGGAATAAATCAATATGTTCTTCAATATATTGAAAGCTTTCAAACACTCTTCATCAAATTCAAACGGAGTGTCTTTAACAAGGAGGTTGCACAAGGGTTTGACAATCTTGGAGAAATCTTTGATAAATCTTCTATAAAACCCGGCGTGCCCAAGAAAACTTCTAATCCCCTTCACATTAGTAGGAGACAGCAATTTTTCAATTACATCTACCTTTGCATTATCCACCGCTATCCCCCGAGATGAAATTTTATGTCCCAACATAATTCCTTCACGCACCATAAAGTGGCATTTCTCCCAATTTAGCACAAGGTTTGTGTTTATGCACCTCTTCATCACTACATCTAAGTTCTTCTATAAGCCAAACGGCATTCTTCTATAAGCAAACACACCGAAGGGACAAGTGAACGTTGTCTTTTCTTGATCTTTTGGATTCACCACAATTTGATTATATCCAGAATAACCATCTAAGAAGCAATAGTAAGTTTGTCCTGCTAAACGTTCCAACATCTAATCCATGAAGGGAAGGGGAAATGATCCCTTCTGAGTGGCTTGATTAAGTTTCCTGTAATACTCATCCTCCACCCGGTGACCGTCCTGGTTGGAATCAACTCATTTTTCTCGTTCTGAATGACTGTCATACCCCCTTTCCTTGGCACCACATGCACTGAACTAACCCATGCACTATCAGATATCGGGTATAGCACAATCTTCTTTATGGTTGTGCTATGGGCTTGTAATCTTTCTCCAACATAATCTTATGCATACAATAAGTTGGGCTTAACCCCTTGAAATCATAAATGTGCCACCTTATAGCTCCTTGATTGGCCTTAAAAACTTCAATCAGTTTCTCTTCTTCAACTTTAGATAGAGAGCTACTAATTATCACAGGCTTCCTTGCTTCCCCCTCCAGAAACACATATTTGAGGTGATCAGGCAACAATTTAAGCTCAAGCTTGTTTTGATCATCAGATTTTTCCTTCTCCAATTTTTCTATGTTCTTACTGTGTTGTTTTGTTTTCATTCTAGTTGTAATCCTACTTTTGTATAGTGTAATGTTTGGTGTTCTTCTTTTTGCAGATGGCTCCCACTAAGACTTCCCATGTTGCTAAAAAGAAGAGAATTACCCGAGGCTCTTCTTCCCAAAATCCCCAGCCAAACTTCATGGAATCAGACATGGTGCAGAATTTTGATCAACATAAATTCTCTTCGTAGACGGCTGCCAACCGCTTTGCTGAGATAATGCCCAGGAGCCTGATGCCTGAGAGGAAGGTCAAATTAAATCCTGGGGAGTATGATGAGTTTCGTTTGGAGCTTGAGAGGAGAAACTGGCACAAGGTGTTAGCGGATCTTCCCAGTGAAATTGATGAAGTGGTTGTTAAGGAGTTCTATGCAAATGCCTACCAGAAGATGAGGGATGGCCCACGTCAATGTAGGGTGCGGGGGAAGCTGATCAAATATGATAGGAAGACGATTAATACCTTTGTGAGGACGGCTTCAGCTCCTGCAAGCCAAGTAACTCCATTCAGTGAATTCTCAAGTGCTCACAAGGACCATGATGAAATTGCCTCAGTATTGTGCACCCCGGGCCATACTTATGTGTTGGGAGTCAATGGCAACCCCATCCGCATACTCCGGAAGCATCTGACCTCATTGGCCCAAATGTGGAGTGCTTTCTCTTACACCAACCTTAGCCCAAACACTCATACTTCCGATCTTAACCTAATAAGGTCCTAGCGTCAATGGCAACCCCATCCGCATACTCCAGAAGCATCTGAACTCGTTGGCCCAAATGTGGAGTGCTTTCTCTTACACCAACCTGAGCCCAAACACTCATACTTCCGATCTTAACCTAATGAGGTCCTATCACATTTATGGGCTCGTGACAGGTATGGACATGGACGTGGGGGCCCACATTTCTCAGGATATCGCCTACACTGCTGACATGAAAAATGTCAAGTTGGGTTTTCCTGCACTGATCACAGCTCTATGCAGGGAAAAGGGAATCATTTCTGACACTCCTGTACTCCTCTCCCTTCAGCCACCCATAGATAAACAGTTCATCAAGAAGAATTGCATTAACATGGTGGAACTCAATGAACCTGCTCCAGCACCCCGTCCACCCCGAGCTGTCTCTTCCTCTCATTCCACACACGATCCTTCCTCCACTTTCGAGGCATCCTTCTAGGTAGCCATGACCAAAATTTTTGCAAGGCAGGAGGACATGTGGCTGGGTCATCAACCAATTAGGCAAGGCCAAGTCAACATCATGGATAGCATGCACCATTTGTCTTTAGGTGTTTCGGATTTTCCAGATGATGTCATCATGACAGGAGCACAGTTTGAGGCACGCTTTCCTTGGCCTGTGGGCAGGCCCGAGTCTCAATGGGGGGAGGTATTGTTGCTGTTGATGGTGACCCTGATGCAAAAGAAGGAGTGTAGGGAGGTCAGGAGGACCCTGATGCAGGCGAGAGTACTTGACCTTGTTGATTGGTGTTTCTGTTGTTTTTAAGTGTTTTACTTTGTGTTATTAGCTTGTTGTTGATTTAGTTTTTACTTTCAGTACTTTATTTTATGTCGGAACTCTTGCTTGATATTTGAACTAATTCTCTTTTCCTCAAATATTGTTGGCTAGCCTTGTTTTGGATGCCTAATTTTGTTGTTGGCATTGGGAGCTTTGATGTCTTTTCATGTTATTCTTGCATGATCTTGAGGAATTTGCTTGCAAATCTAAGAGTGAGAATGTGGATGTGGTTGCAATTTGATTAATTCCTTAGCCTGTGTTTGATTAAGACCAGGGGATTGAATGCTGAGAATTGTGAGAATGTGTTTGGAGTGTATGTGAGAAAGTTGTTGTTGCTATGGATTTGAGTTTTGCATGATTCTTGTAAATACACGTACACACTTGATTAGAAATGAAAAAGGCACTTCTTTGTTTTGATGTTACATAGCTACTTGGCCAAATAGCCACCCCTAATGCATGACTTTGTTCTTTTGTGAACCTTTTGAGCTTTGTTATAATTTTTGTAACCCCTGAGCCTATAAAGAGAAATACATCTTTTCCCACACCCTAGAAGAAGAGAACAAATAGTATGTGATGAGGGTATAAGTTGGAATTAAGTTTGGGGGAAAATTGTGTGCGAAAGTAAGGGGTGAATTGGTTGAGAATTTCTTGTAGTAATGTTTGAATATCCCTTTCAAAAAAAAATGAATGAAGAAAAGAAAAAGGCAAGCAAAGAGGTTGCTACAGATAAAAATGAGATTAGAAGTATATGGGGGCCTATTTTGTATATGAAGGTAGAGGATGTTGATGAATGATTTATGCATATTTTTGTTCTCTTCTTCTCATGTGGTGTCTTTGAATCCAAGAAAAACCATGTTTCTTCTAACCAAGCCAAGCTACAACCCTTAAAGACCTTTTGATCTAAATCAAGTTGTGTGAAATGTTTTTGAGATGAAGTGCAAATTGATGAAGTAGTTTTCTGACATGCTGAATTTGAGTTGTTTAAACACTTGTCAGCCGAGTGAAACACTACCATGGTGAAAGCTGTGATGAAGTAGTCCTTGGTTGCCATCTTTGGGATATAATGTGGATATGTCCATGGGCACTCAGAAGTTTGAAAACCTGACACATTACCTTATATATACATGTTGACCTTGTTCTTACCAAAGTTTTTGTTAAAAAGATTTCCTAAACCACTATTTGATTGCTTGTTATAATAACTACAGAAATAGTTCAAAAGAAAAATTACTCTTTCCATGCAAAACCGAGACCTGATTTAATCTCAAAGATGCAAGGCTTACTAACTTGTCAGAATAACTTTCTATTATATAAAACTTATAAAGCATACCAAAACACCAGCAGCCATATCCCATGGCTTTAGACGATATTCCCAATAAGCTTCTACAATTCCTAATGCTACATGACACATGTCCACAGCAGCTGCACCAAGCCGTCTTACACCCTGAATATCAAAGTCAAGAAATTGAAGTGGAAGACAGAGAAATGAGGTGCAATTTAATAATAGATTTCAGATGGATACCCTGCTGACATCTGTAAATTCTTTGAATAAGTCGATGTTAGTAGCCCATGCATCGTCATGATCATACCCAAAGCCTGTCACTAGAAGAGATTTTTCCACCTAAGACAAAGGGAGAAGATTAGTTATACAACAATCATGAAGCACCATACAAACAGTATTTCAGATTGTTTCATAAAGGGTTGAAATCATGTTGACCCGTGATCGTTGTTCACTTCCCGTATTCAATGTATCATTTTGTCATTAATCACCTGATTAGTTGCGCTCACTTGAATCCTTTGGCCATTACAAAATGCTCCACCACCTAGAAGAAAACTATCAGCAGAAAAAATTAAAATCATCGAACAAAATTAGCATAACCCTTTCCATCGAAAATATGTTGGAAATTAGTAAATAAATTATATTATAATAAATATAGAATATAGGCACATTATCTCTAATTTAGAGGAAGCAGTATATCCTCCATTTATGTATTTATTTCTATATATCTACCCTGCAGTATTCAGACGTAAGGTTTCAGTCTGTGTCTCTTTTCTTTACTCTTAATAAATATAAACTATTAAACTTAATTTTATTAAAGACCGATGGAAGTTAGGAAAATTCTTCACCTGCCGTTGCAGAGAAGAGGCGAGTATTCCAACACATTGGGCCTCCAACAAACTCGACCTGAGAGCAAAAACCATCACGAGTTGGCATATCTTCTCTTGTCCAAAATTGTTAAACTCGAGTTTAGCTACTTGCTGAGTTTTCATGAACTCGGCTTATAAGCTTCACTCAAACACATAAGATTTACTTTATAAAAAGTGATAATAATGTTAAGGTATAGACGTATATGAATGATAGGACACAAGTCTTAATCCTAATATCAAGCCTAGAACATTCATGTTTTGATAATAACAAATAATGTGTTTTGGTGTGTATGTCGACACTAAATGAACCTCCTTTTCGTGGTAACTACCTCTGCAACCATTACCCATTGTCATGTCTAAAAATAGAAATTGTGGGAATTCTGCAATCAAGAATTTAATTGAATCTGCCAATGCAATAGCCTTTTATGCAACAAACCGGCTCTATTTGTGAACTTGTGTGGCACAAACGAGTTTGTAATATGTGGGTTGAACCAATTGATAGAGTAAGAGAATTACTAAAACCAAAAATGAAAAATACTAAATTAAGATAGCAGCAGTGTCAATATCTCACAAATGGAGACCCAGAACAGTAGCTTTTCAAAGAATAGTCTCTATCTGAAAACTTGGGCGTTGCTTGAGCAGACTAACTAGTTGGTCTTTTCCAAGTTTCCCATCAACCCGGTATTAAGTGGTCTATCAGTTATTGCTTTGCCAAATACACATTTTAGCTATATCTTAATCTGCATTATATTATATACTAGTAATATGTTTACGTTAGGTATGGGCACATATCACCAATACAGAGATACAGAGACAAATTATATGAAGCCGTTATTGTTTATTTTACGCATGATCACATAAACACCTACGCATATAACATAAAGAAAAAGTAAATGTATGGTTAAATTACCACTGCGGCAGCAGCAGGATTCCCTCGATATAAAACTCCAATAGAGACAGCAAAGCTCGGATAACCATGTGCAAAGTTTGTTGTTCCGTCTGCAAATTCATCCAATTTTTGTAATTAAACTATACAAATAAAGTGCAGAAAAAGAAATGGATGAGGAACATGCAGTCTGAGAAAATCATTGAAGGAGGAAAAAAAATATTTAAGGCTTAAATTTATTTTTGGTGCCCAAAAGTATCACACTAGATAAAAAATTTATTCATTTCTTGTTCCTAAAAAGTACAAAAAAAGTACAAAAAGGAATACTTTTTGAATACCTAGTAGGGAACTTAATCCACATTATTTTGTTAAACGTAATTACTAGATAATTAGAGGTGCTATAGCATTTTTTCCTTTGATTTAAAAACAAGAAAATCTTTATAAAGACTTAAACCATAAATACTTGTGTGCTTTAAATCATAGGCATCCCTTCGAAAATTGGTTTGAAGGAAGTGTAAACTGAAATCCCAGACCTAAAGGATCAATGCACCAGAGATAATCAGATGCTGCATCTCCTATAACTCCTCCTTCTTCCCCGAGAATAAGATGATCATCAAAATTCTTTTTCACCACTTCTAATATGGCAGATTCACTCATTTTATCAGTCCTGCAAATTATTCAAAAGCTAGTGAAAATAGGGTTAAGAAAATGGCTCGTATTTGCTTAGAGAAAGAAACAAACAAAACATTCAAACAAGTTGTTAAGAGCTATTGTCTGTTATCTCGTTAGTTCCATTATCATTCTGTAGAAGTCAAGATTATGTAATTTCCATTTGTGCAGTTCTGTAAAGAAAAAATAGTTCAATACAGTACAATGAAGATCAACAACAAAAGAAACCAGGAACGTGTTTGGATCAGCCTATTGCTATAAATTTTAGTTTTGATTTACGTTTTCTAATTTTAAGTTTTAAATTTTAAATTTTAGTTTTACTCTGAAGTTATTTTATTTTCAATTTTTTAAATTCTTTTTTCTAAAGTTTAAATTACTCGTAATTTTTAGTTCAATTAAAATAAATATTCATATAATATATACTGCTTTAGTGTGTTTGCGTGAATCAATTATTATGAAAAAATTTAATAGCAGTAAGCAATATTTATAAATATTATAACAATAAAAATCTTCTATATGAATAATACTAGCATTGATACTATAATAATCATAATTATTTTATATGTTACATTAAACATCTTATTATTAATTATGTGATACTAATTTAATTATTTGAGAATTTATATATATTACTCACAAAAACTTAATACATTTCAAACATTTATATAAGAATTGGATTGTTTAAATCAATTCAAACTACTTTTTAAATAGATTGAGTTAAATTTTAGATTTAATATTTAATATTTCATTTAAGTCATTCTTAAAGATGTTTTATTTAAATAATATAAATATATATATATATATATATATATATATATATATATACTGGAAATACTAATTAAATAATTAAATTTATACAGATGTGGATGTGGAGAATGGTGTCTAATATAATACGTACACCAGAACCGAACCCCCACAAATTTTATGGGTAAATCTACATCTCAATTGAGGCGGTATTTACACAACGCATTTCACTTATTTAATGTAAGGTTCCTTAAGGTCTGTAAAATTGTCATCTCTTGCTAAATGCAATACCATCATGCCATTTTTTTGTGTTAGTTTCTACGAACCATGGATAAAGAAAATTATGACAATAAAATGATAAACCAAAAACAAATCGGGACGATACAGGCGGATGCGAACACTATTAAGACTTGTGAGTGGTCAGGAACTAGGGAGGACATCTTAACTCAATGGTCCTCAGCTCTTAGGGGACGGGTAGATCAGCCGACAGCAGATTTGATTCTAATGGTAGTGGCTTTGCTAGAAAAGTTGCCAAAAGAATTTCCAGCATCAGCAGCATCAATGGCTAGAAAATTTAGTTGATGAGTGGATTTTCGTGAATGCTTGAGATAAAAAGCACTCAGTAGCTCTTATATACACATACATATATATATATATATATATATATATATATATATATATACTTGAACTATGCAAGAAAATAAATACATCAATTACATTCTCATCATCTATATTTGTAGTAATCAAAACTTTTAAAAAAGGAAATAATAATATGCTGAAATGAATAGGAAGATTCTAAAGATATTTAACCTAATTACTAAGGAGATATTGAGAATACTTCTTATCCTAATATATATTATTTACATCACTCTCCCTTAAGTTGGTAAAATCATTCCCAACTTGCCTACAAGATCCAAGAATCTACCCTAAAAAAGCCCTTTTAGTGAAAATGTACACAATCCTGTAGAGACATAAGTTGTAACAACTAACCCTTTGTCAAGATTATCTTTGATAAAGTGTCTGTCAATTTCAATATGTTTGGTCCAATCATGTTGGATTGGATTTTGGGCAATGTTCATGACTGACTTGTAATCACAATACAATTGCATAGGAATATACACCTTTATTTTAAGGTCATCAAGTATGAACTTCATCTAGAGCACTTCACACACACTTTGAGCAAGGGCTCGAAATTCAGTTTATGCTCTAGAATGAGACTCTTTCCAGTTTCCTACTTTTCCAGATCACTAGACTTTCTTCAACAAACGAACCGTACCCATATGTACATTTTCTGTCAATTACAAAACCTGCACAATTTGCATTAGTATATATCTTCAGGGTCAAAGTGCTTCTTTCTTGAACAATAATCCCTTTCTTGGACTTCACTTCAAGTGCTAAAGAATTGTGTCAACTGTTTGCATGTGTCTTTCTCTCATATCATACATAAATTGACTTATCACACTAACTGCAGAAGAAATGTTTGGTCTTTTGTATGATAACTAAATAACTTTTCCTAACAATCTCTAATATTGGGTTTTTTTTCTAGAGGAGAGCTCTCTTCAGTGCCACTTCTATGATTCTGATCAATAAGAACTCTTGAGGTTCTGCATCCCAGCTTACCTATTTCTTTAAGGAGATCAAGTACATATTTCCTTTGGAAGATGAAAATCATTTTTTTTTAATAACCAACCACTATTCGAAGATAACACTTAAGTTTTTCCAAGTCTTTCATTTCAAATTGGGCGGCCAACTTTTCCTTTAAAGTCAATTTCTCTATTTCATCATCTCCTTCAATAATCATGTCATCCACATAAACTAACAATAGTGTAAGTTTACTTGTAACAAAGTGTTTCATTAATAAAGTATGACCTCCTTGGCTTTGCTTAGATCCTAAGGAAACCATTGCTTTTGTAAATCTCCCAAATCATGTTCTTGGAGATTGTTTAAGACCATATAAGGCCTTTTTTAAAAGACATACTTTATTCCTTCTATCGTGGCTTTCAACCGAGAAAAATCTTCATGTACACTTCTTCTAAATTCCCATGAAGAAAGGCATTATTCACAGAAACAGGCAATTAAACAGCTTTCTTTCCCACCACTAACCTCAACAACGATGGTGAATAATGGCGGTGAAGATGATTAAACAAACAACAGAAACAGAGCTCCCGAGTTTGGGAGCTATGATACCAACTTCAAAAATAAAAAAACATTTCATTGATATCAATCACACATTACTTTCTCATCATCAATATTTGTAATAACCATAACCTTAAAAAATATGTTGAAATAAATAAGATTCTGAATTCACTAATTACTATGCAGATATTCTAATGTTGACTAGGCAAGATCACCAAGCAATAGATGCTCCATTTCAAGGTATTGTGTTATTGTTAGAGGTAATTGAAAGAATAAAATGTAGTAGCAAGATCAAGTGCAAAAGCAAAATGTACGGCGATGGTACTAGTCACTTCCAAGCTCACAGGCTAAAGCAACTCCTCAAAGAGCTTAAATTTTAAAGAAAATTCTCAAAGGCACTCATATGGGACAACCAAGCAACATTACGTTGTCTTTAATCTTGTCTATTATGAAAGGACCAAACATTGAGATAGATTGTAGAAAATCTGGATTTAGGAGACATCACCACTACATTTGTCAACTCTGGTGAATAGTTGGTAGGCATATTCACCAAATCTCAAAAATGAATGAATTATCAATCATATTTGCAACAAGTTGAGCACATATGACTTATATGTTCCAGCTTGAGAAAGAATGTTATAATAATAAAAATAAAACACAAATTTTTTATAATATTTTACAATCAAGAATATCTAGGTTATATATTTATTATTACGAATTTTTTTATTTAATCCCATATCATTTCTTTATTATTAGAGGATACCATTCTATTTATTTTAGTGATTCTATTTTCTTAAAACAGATAAAGCACATGTGTAGTCAGTGAAATACACGGTTTCAATGTAATAATGTCTTTCTATTTATGATACTTTAACAACTATAGACAATCAAACATATGCATTTATCGTAGAAGTGCGACAGTAGAAGATTGAATAATCTAATTAATCAAAATTTTGCAAACAAAATTGAACTTTTCAAACCAAACTTGTGGAAATTGCTTGATGCCATAAAGAGATCAATTAACTTTTCAAATCAATTTGGACTCATCAAACATAGGAGATTGCTCCAGATTTCTTCTGACAAACGAAATGGCCAATTATGGATAGCAATCGTTGCAAGAAAATGATGAATGAACTCACCTTGATTGCGGGGGAGAAAGGTGTTGTCATAACTAAGAGCATAGATTTGCATGTACCCTTTGGCCACCAATCTAGCGTTTAAACCATGTGTGAGAGAGGAGACTATCAAAAGGGGTCACAGATGCGTAAAGGGAAGGTTTGAGGAGAGGAGAGCAAAAACCAATTAGAAGAACTATGAACTAAAATAGAAATCTGAATTAGGGAACTAGGTAGTTGACTATGGAATAGTGACAAGGCGGGTAAAGAAGGAGGGTACTACAATATCATGTTTAAATAATGGTCTTTTAGCTATTGATGGAGATAAGAGAGTAAAGACATTTTGAACAATAGAATCTCGAATATTGTAATATATATATATATATATACTATGTTCTTAAAAACTAGAGCACTAACCTTTATTAACTAAATATGAAGACAAATCATGATCCAAGGAAATATTCTAAACAGTCTCAAAGGGATAATGGAAAAAGGGAAACTAGTCATAAAGGATAATCTAAGATTTATTTTATATATCCTAATAGTTACTAAAATAGGCCTAGAATTTCAAAGATTAGAATTTAATGCACATCAAGGCCATGAAATATGCATCATATAACAAAGCTTGAAAAGAAAAGTATTGGGCAACTCAAAGGATTGCCCAAATTCTGTGTTATCCAACTATATGAGAACAACAAGAGAGATACTAGAGGGGAGAGCACATTGTTTGTTTCAATAAATTGATTTGAACATAGTAAGGTAAACATCAATTATAGTTACAATGAGACCTTACTCGGTCACCAAGTCAGTTGATCCTTTATATGTAATATTTCGAGGCTTATTGACTGCTTCCATCACAACCTGTAAATAAGGTGTAATATCCATATTAAGAAGGTGGTATGCCAAAACCATATTTAACTATAAAAACAATCTAAAAGCTCTGTAATTAACTGAAACACTTCAAATTTTTAGAAAAAAAACTGGTGTATCTAGATACACTATCTACACATTTCTAGATATAGTACCTATTATATTTCAAGAGTGTTTAAAAAGGACTTGTATCCCAAAACTAAGATATGAAAGAAATGCTCACTAACCAATCATTTGACTTTGCTTACAAAAGAAACTCGCTACCTAGTAAATACAAAAGATATAGAATAAATAAGAACCATAACAAAATTATCTTATCAGAATTTTATTAAGGATTAGGTTAATGAACTAATCAATAATGATAAACTAATAAAGTGGCAAAGACTTACCTTCAGAGGAATAAAGTAGCATGCGGACGGACAGTGATGTTTTATTAGTAAATTTTTATCTTTAAAACAAGTTTACTAATCATTTTAAGTTATCTAGTCCAAGTTATAGCAATGAAAATGCAACTCTAATAGTTCAACATTTTCTACAATGTGTGCTTACTTTCTCATTTTGTGTTCAAACATGAGTCTCCTATGCATGCAAAGATTTTATGGAAACATGTCAAATATGTTGCAACCTAGCCCATGTGTTTCATCAAATATCTTATTTTAGTCATGGGAGTATCGCCTACTACTATGATAGCAAAGTACTTTGAAAATTGTGAGGACCTAAGTAAACATAGTTTTAACCAATCATCCTTTTGACCATAATGGAAAAATCAGCCGTATTTCTCCATCTGTGCCTTTACTAAATGCCCTAATCACGCCCTGGCTTTTATGGAATGTGTGTGAATTATTAAAATTTAATCCTAGTGGGAAAAGGCTTTTGCTGTTCAGCTGTTGTAACATTGTCGTTGTCATAAATCCCCAATATCTCATTGCAATTTATAGATTTCTGACCAACAATACGTCAAAGTCAAGCAAATGCATAAACATTTACCATGTCCATGTCACTTGAATAATCCACAACCACCGTTTACATTTTTCCGGTTAGCTACTACTAATAAATAAAGGTGATTATGTGACGTCTAAATTAAGCCTTCAACTTAAAGCAAAGCTTCCATACAAAACAATCTAAATAACAAAATAGATGTTCAGCATCACATTTTTACAAGTTACAAACAACACAGTGACAGCACAGAGGCAAATCAAAATGAGAGAGTCTCATCCAATCCAAGTTGCACAGAAATATATTAGCATTTCGAAAATCGAGTCCGAAAAGAAATATTGACCCCTTTTTAAAAAAGGGAAATAAATTAAACACGCAGAGAGTTACCGTGAAATCCTAAACTCGATGCACAACCAAACCGCAGAGAATAACAAATGTGAGTGAAAACAACAATGCAAAAGTGGAAATCGGAAAACCTGAGCGCCAGTATTTGCTGCAGTTTTAACCACTTCGATGAGATGAGACGGAGGAATAGGTCCCGTTGATGGGGCAGCCACCGTTGGAAACTTATCAGAAAGCAAAGAGTTGGCAATAAGGGAGTGTGACCTGGATTTGGAGAGAATTGGAAGGAACCCATTTGGATGAAAATTGAGTGTAGAGGATAACGAGCGTAGAGGGGAAAGGGTTCCAGCTGAGAAGAGAGTTGACATGATTAGTTGTCAATTGTAGAATGTATTGTTGTTCTCTTTTGATTATACGTTTTCTCTGCAAGCGTTTATGACTGGAAGGCCAAACCGATGTATCGAACTCCACTAATTTCAGCAGAGCTATGGATAGTTGGATACCGGAAGGAAGGGAAGGAAAAAAAACAATTTTATAGCGAAAATAACTGAAAGGAAAATAAATTATATATATATATATATATATATATATATATATATATATATAATTGTGTAATTTACTAGTTTTATGAATAAATTATTAAAAAATATAAAAAACATATAATAAGAAAATTGTGTATATAAATATATATAATTTTGTGAAAATAGAATTAAAAAACAATATAATCTTGAATTTTAGAAAGAAAATCATTTAATTATATACATAACTGTAAAATTTTTGTAATTTTATTATTTATATAATTTTACTGTTTTATGATTAATTAATTAAAAAATATAAAATTGATATAATTATATATATATATATATATATATATATATGTGTGTGTGTGTGTGTTAGTTATTAGTTTTTTAAGAATAATATTAATAAAATTATGTGACGTTATTATAAAAACAAATTACTTAATTATTTTGAATTAAAAAAGTTACTCAATTATTTGTTTTATTAAATAAAAAATATATTAATTATATATTGAAGGGTGAAATTATCCAATAAAAAATACCTCTAGAAAAAAGCTACCAAGTGGTGTATTTTCATTAACAAAGGAATATAACTTCCGCATGAGAAACCATGCTTAAATAGATCAATATTTTTTTTTATGGTTAATATTTTTCTTCTTCTAGGTGTCTTTATTTTTGTATGCAACTTATAATACTTTTTTTAATATCGTTTGTTTTCTTTTTAGCTAATTTCTGTCAACAAAAGTAAATGTTGTTCACGATAGTAAATTTTACATGTGATGTAAATGTAAATTCTTTTAATAAATTAAATATTTACAAACATCTTCATAAATTACATTATTATTTTCTGAAACCAAGTCATACCAGAGTAAAAATCAGTGTTATTTAACAAAACGATCACTCTTGATTTTTTGACCACACATATACTTTTGATTAAAACTACCAATTATTCTTTTGCATGTAATCACCTATTGCTAAAATTCAATATTCTTTGCAATGCAAACATTTTAATAGATCTTTGATGTAAACAATGTTGAGAATCTAGATTATCTAATCTCTATATAATTCGTCTAGACTGTCTAATCCAAGTGGACTATTTATGAGAGTTTTAATTATAACAAAAATACTATGACTAAAATTATCATTATGTGAGTATTTCAATGTGTGTTTTGTGTTGGTCGAAGGACAATTAGACTCTACAATACTAAAATCAGTCTTAACTAAATTATAAATGATCTGTACTAGTGTTTTTGGATTTCAGTTAAGAAAAGTATATTTCTTTCAATTAAATGAAAAATATGGTTGAATAGAAAAATATCTTGAAGTTACTTTGAAATTAACCAATATTTTAGACTAAATGAAACATAAAAAAATATATCAAACGTTTGGTACCATGCATAATAAACAGGGATTTGAGCTCCCAAACGGGGAAATAAACGCACCCGTCATTCTTATATTTGCTATGCATATTCAAAACTTTATCTTGCGTAAACAAGACGTAACCACAAATGTTTCTATAAGGTCTATATTACATGAAAGTTTTTTCAAATATCAAATTCAACAATAAAATCCAAGTATAGAAAGTTTTTATATCCTTACCCTACTGTCATAAGATAAATTTTATATGAAAATAATATATTACGTATGTTTAACAACATTTAATGTTATATATTCAATATGTTTATAAACTGATTTCATATTATTAAGATCGAACATTTACTACTAAACCAAAAGCTATTTTTTATTTAAAAGTGTAACAGCTTCAAATACTACAATTTGATTATGTCTCGACCCACTTGACCTCCGTCACAAGACAATTGATATCACATGCAACGGTCTCTCCCTCACCAATTGTCTTACTAGAAATCCATTTGGATTGTGACTTGGCCTATCTGACCTCCGCCATGGAACAATTGTACAACCCGCAACAACTGTTGGAAATCCAAATATGAGTCTAAGTCCCATATTGAGTAAAAATGAGACAATTAAACACCATATAAGAGGGAATACATAAACCTATCACCTTAAGATTTTTCCCAACACTTATCAAGAAAAGTCAGAAGCACAAAATCGATACAAGATCAAGACTTTCAATATCAAACTCTTAATTAAAAATACATCGAGTAATGCATAGAAGACTCCATTCTAACGAGAAATATCAAGCAAAGATCAGTTATTAGCTAAAGAGTTCTTGCAAATGTCAAGGTGAAAAACACACACATCAATTACATACAACTCTTTCTATCTTATAATGCTCAAATAGTGTTAATAGTTCTTTGTGGGTGAGTAAATCTATTGTAATTATAAATAAGTGTTGATTCTAATTTCTAATGTACATTTAGTTCATTTTCGATTTTCATTCCCTAAGGTATACTATTGCAGACAAGAACACTTTATACTGTAAATCGTTATCAAGATGGTTTGATAGACTTTTCTTCCTTTCCACTATGTAAAATCTACAAAACTTGTGGGGTCACAATACGATGCTTTCTGGTTTTCTGATCTTTCTATCCATTTAGCCAACCCCTGTTAAACTATGAAAGTTCGTCCTTATTTCCCTTGCAGTTTACAATAGGCATACAAACAAGACCCCAAGAAGCCAAGAACTTGTCCAAGAATATTGAACTGTGAACAAATAAAGCATAAGAAGAAAAAGTTTAGTGAAATGGGACACCGATAAAGAAATTCAAGAATCCAAAGGAATTTGTTCTTACCAAATCATATGGAAGTCCTCCGAATAGTAACCAACCAAGGCCACTTGTGAAAACATCCTGGACCAGAGGTACAGATCAGGAAACAACACCAAACTTAGGAATCATGAGAAGCACCGATATGGATTTTTCAAAACTAAATTGGTATATATATACATAGCATCTACAATGCATGCATTACATCAAACATTTTGTGTACCTTGTTATGAACTAATGCTGCTTGTGTAAGCAGAAAAACAAACAGCTCATATGCTTAAACAGTGAATATTTTTAAAAACAAATTTTCTTATTAATCAACCTCCCATCAGAGATAGAACAAGAGTCCATGGCTATGAAAAGAAAGAAAAATGATTTTCATGTTTAAACTAACGATTTGTGCAGACAGAAAAATCTTAAGGTAATTTTGATACATAATTTAAGCATGGAAAATGGGCAACGACAAAACTACACATGACTGACCTTTAAATTACCACAAATTGCCTGTGTAAGTGCCGAGTTGATAGTTGTATTCAACACTACGATGTAGTTTATAAAGAAAGTGAAAGCACAAGAAAGAAGCATCACAACCTGCACAGATTCAAATTTCATATAATGCCTCCAAAAACTATCATAGAAAGACATAATGACAGTGACATTAAATAACAGGAAATGCATGACACAAACACAAGCTGTAGTTCTAATAAAAACCTATGAAAATCAGATTACAAAGAAGTTTGTAATGGAAGTATCAGAATTCAATTTGTAGAGGAAGTTGAGAAAAGAAAGAAGCACCTGAAATCCAGGGTAGAAGAAGTATGGGAAATTTAATGTTGTTTGGAGGTCTCCTCTGAGTAAGGACCAGAGAAACAAAATTGGTCCACAAATCACCACTAAATAGAAAATAAGAATCGAGAAAACAGCAATGGTTATGCTAAGAACAAAAAGGCATTGAAGATTAAAGAACAAGATCAATAAATGTTACCGTTGCACCATACAATGCCAAAAATGTTAAGACCGCTGGATTTACCTATGAAAAATTGTGAATTTGTCAATATTCAATGAAGAAATTGGTAAAATAACAAAGAGAATTGGGTAAAAGAAGAAAATGATGAAATCTTACCAAGACGAGAAACAGAAGCAAGGTACACTGCCTTACACATGTTTTCTATGAATACAACTGAATAGGAATAAGAATCAAATGTGAAGTCGCGAGCGCCGGCAACAAAAGCCCCAGCTATGATTATCCCAACGCTGATAAATTCCTTAGTTCGTTAGGCAAAGTAACACAAAATTCTAAGTATGTTATGTGATTGCAACTAGTCTTATCTTTTCACTTTAGAAAAAGATTAATATTGTTACTGGATATAGAGTGTTGTAGTGTGAAAGAGCATACCACTCTTTCGCGGAGACCAACTTGGTGCATAGGTTCATGGTCTATCGTTATTGTTCTAATAAACAATATTTTTCATAGCGAAAAGTGCATAAGCTAGTTTTGAAGACATGACAACAAAATAGAAAATAGAAAAGTTCAATGTGAAATAATTTATAAGAGTAAAACTAAAGATATTGTTTTCCTTCATGGAGAGCTTGAAGAGGAAATATATATGCTCCAAGCGTAAGGCTTTAAACAACAACAAAATTTGGTTTGCATGTTGATCCAACAAAGCTCGAATCCAATAATTGAAGGCACGAGAACTTCTTCTTTTATGTGGATGACATAAAAGGTGGTAGGCCCCGAAAGTTCAAAATTGTTTTATGCTTAACATCAAGGATTTGGGACCAACAAAAAAGATTTTGGGATGTAAATTCATTGAAACAAAAAAGATAGAAATATTTGGCTTTCTCAAAAAGAATTACTTAATGAAAATCTTACAATGCTTTAACATGAAAGATTAGAAAGCAATTTTTATCCCATTTCGTCCTCAATTATGAACCCTAACCATTGTGACATACCTTCCAACAACAACTCTTGAATGTATATGCCCTGACAGAAAATACTCCATAACCATTGTGAAGGCCACTACAGTTCGCCTCAGGGTCGTGTACATCGGAATGTTTATACCTCGCACTGCTTCCATTGTCACTACCTATTATCACAACACAAACCCTATAAACAATGCTTGAAAAAAACTCCTGCTTCAAAACTTTGAAAAACTTCTTACCATAAAAAGCAAATAAGTTAAAGCAAGAGGAAGTGTTTGGGCCAATGTCCTAAAGGAAACAAATACTGCTGAATTGCTACAACCGCTCAGCGACTCACTGGTTGTGAAAGAAATCATCTTCAAGGATTTCATCACATACAGAATCATAAATGCGAAAACCATCTGAAACCAACAGGGTTAACAGTAACAAGATAATAAAAAAAAAAAACTCAAAGAAATTGTTAAAAATCGTCTTGAAAAAAGAGCAACCTGAGAAAGTGTGATGACATTTGCGAATGGGAAATTGTAAGAGGAGAGGGCTGCTTTGTTGAACATGACCAAGAGAACTGTTGAAGAACCAATCGTTACAATTGCACATTATATCTATGCAGCAAAATTCTAATTTTATTCCAGGGTTAATTTCTTTTCCTACAACTAATTTTACTTTACTCACTTTATTCTAAAAATATAAATACCAAAAATCATTAATAATGGATAGTGATATCTGCAAGTTAAATATATGCATTCCACTAACAAGTACATTAACTTTTAATATTGTCATGTATGTTGAAAGAGTACTTGTGTTTGAATAATATAATTCATCACAATAAAAACATTAAATTAACTTATAAATAATAGCACTGGCCAAAATACAACATTCTTATCAGTTATTTTTAAATCATGTAAAATGTCTTTGTCATTTAAGTCGATTATTCACTAAAAAAAAATAGATTAGTTTAGTTATCTCTAAGTCTGTGCTAACATAATAAATAAAAGTTAAGTAATCGTGTTAGTATTAGATCAGGAAAATGATTTGTTAACAACTTTTTCTTTATAACCAGAAGTAGTATTTATTAAGTAACTTTTCATTTTTTTTTTTTTATTTCTTTATTTTTTTTTATATTTTAAAATTATTTAAAAGATATTACTTTATATTATAAAAAAAATCAAAATATATTCTTTATTAAATTAATATTCAATTGTTGATGTTAATATTTGAGCTCACTTATTAGTCGATTATGTGTCAGTGACATTATATTAATATCGACTTACCTTATATTAACGTAAAGCAATATTAAAAATGAATAAAATTAATATTAGGAAAGTCAACAATAATATTATTTATTTTAATAATTAATTTTATTTAAGTTAATGTTTACAAAACTAACACTTACTTTATTTATTATATTATTTATTTAAGTTAATATTTATATCTTTAATATTTGTTTAAGTTATCATATGTTCAGTTGACATTAATTTATACACGAGAATGATAAGGAATCAGTAGTCGTAATTTTATGATTTGTTAACTAGTAAACTTGTTAAAATTCGCTTTTAACCAACGCCAAATATATATTATATTTTTAGTAATTATCGTGGGAATTGGTTTTTAATTGAAGTTACATATTTTTGGAAGTACTTTTTCATAAGTCATAATTTGTGTAAGAGGACATGTTTAAAAAGAGTTTCTATACTATGCTTTTAGAAAAAGATAAAAAAAAGGAAATAAGAAAAATAAATATAATGAATGGAAAAACTTGGTCAAAAGAGACAACAAAGAAACACCTGAACCTGCAATTGGGTCGCTTGACAACCAACACAGCGTAGCACTGCCTCAGAATCATTTCATCCTTACAAAAGCCAAAACTATATATATTCCAAGTAATAGGTCCCACGTCGTCCGAAAATTTTCATAAAATATAAAAATGGATCAAACATAAATTTTACGTAGCCCAACTAAAATTTGGAATTAGTCTCTTTTCAAAAATTTTGACTAATTTAGTTCTTCATTTTTAAGAATATATAAATTTAGTTATTTTAATTAAATTTTATTAAGTTTATCTAACATTTTAAGTGCATTTCATGATAGTATTTGAATTGTTTATATTGTTTGACACATTTTCACTTTAATGTTAATTCAAATATTATCATAAAATGCGTTTAAAATGTCAAATAAATTTAACAAAATTTGATAAGAATGACTAAATTTATACATTTCTAAAGATGAATGACTAAATTAGTATAAAATTTTGAAAAGAGACTAATTCCAAAATTTACTAAAATTTAAAAGACAAAATACATATTTAACCATATAAAAATTAATTACAGTAGGTTTGAATTTTACTAAGAAAATTCAGATGAAATGAATTTAACTGAAGTGAAAAGAAAATTAACTTATTAGTTCTAAAAATTTATGTTAAAAATATTAATGAAAACTGAAAATTGATTTGAATATTCTAATTAAAATTCAATCACATAAATAAATTTGATCAGAGTAGAACAAATTATTCTGGGGTTCAGAGACAGAGCAGTGAGATGATATTAAAAATATATAATTTGAGCTTAGTGGGAACATTGGGCTTCGAAACAAATTTATCTCTAATATAGTGAAGTGTGTATTCAATAATGGCTTCAATTTTACGTTCCTGAAGTTGACACATGTAAGTTTTATTTAATGGAGCACTGATACCATGATATGGACCTCATTCCTCTCACTCATAACAACAACTACCACCATTGCTTCATTTGTCAATCCTACAATGTTTCACATGAAATATGTCCCCACCCACCACCTTAATTTCAATGAGTTAATATTTGGAAAATAATATTTTAATAATTAAATTTTGATAATTTTACAATTTGACATGACATTTTTTAAATAATTTTTCATCTTCTTATTTTATTATTTTTTTATATTCTAAAATTACTTAAAGAATATTATCTCAGGTTCATGTTATAAAAAAAATGTCAAAATTTAGTTGTGAATATATATTATTTTTAATATTTACTTGATCCTCAGAAAATAACAACTTATTATTTGCTTCTTAAAAATATACATGTTAATTTTGAAATTTAGATTTTTATTTTAATAAATTTTACTATGGTGATTATCTGTTGTATTTTTAAGATGACCAATGATTTTTAAAAAATTTAAAACATATTAAAAAAATCAAAATATAGATATAATATATTTTTAATGTTAAATATAGGGTTAAATATATTTTTGTTTCCTTCTCGGTGGAAATTGGTAATAGTCCCTCCTAGAAATTTTAGACTAATTTAATTTCTCAACTTTGAAATGAGTGTATTTAATCTTTTTAGCCAAATTTTTTTAAGTTTTTTTTTTTTATGTTTTAAACGCATTTGATGATAGTATTTGAGTTGTTTACATCATTTAACTTATTTTCGTTTCGATGTTTACTTAGAAATACATTTTAAACGTCAAATAAACTTAACAAAATTTGGTTAAAATGACTAAATTCACCCATTTATTAAATATGAGAGACTAAATTAGTCTAAAGTTTCAAAAAATGGACTAATTTCAATTTTTATTAAAAATTAAGGGACAAAAACATATTTAACCTGAATATAAAACTATCCTACAAAATCTAATAAAAAATTTGAACTTGTATTAGTTGAACAGAGAAATCGAAAAGATTAAACACCATCTCAATGTGAATAAAGTGTATAAAAAACGTTGAGTTTTAGAGTTAGTCAAAATTATCTGGCTATCACATTAAATAAAAATAAAAAGATTAAACCCTTATAAGATTGTCCTCCACAGGTTCAACTGATAGAATTTATCAAATTTAACTCAAGATAAAAACCTATGAAATTTGAATTCTGAGTCACTTGAAACTGAAACTATTTTGAATAACTTATATTTTTCACGTTCAAAACATGAAAAGATTACAAAGTCTAAAACAAACATGAACATGATGATTATCTTCATTCTCTGTCATCTCATCTCACATGTTCAGCTATTTTAGAAACAAAGAACATGCCCAGACGATGAGAACGCAGTTAAAAAAGTAAAAGATTTGTGCAATATACGGTGAAAAATAGTAGATAGTAATGTAAATAATGAAGAATATATAGTTAGTTTAAAAGTGGTAAGAAAAAGAAACACAAACCAGAAGAGGCCATATAAGATAGAGCAACGAAGACTCCTTTTTTTGTCATGGCTGAAACTTTTCGCTGTCTCTCTTCATTTTGTTTAGAATCTTCATGAGAGAGTGGCAACATCAAATTCTTCTCAGACTCCATTGATGCTGCCACTAATTCCTTTTTATCTGTTTTTGTATGAGAAACTTATTTTGTAAAGAGGGGATATAGAGAGAAAGAAAGAGAGGGGAGAGGGTGATGGAGCCAAGTGAGGGGAGATGAATTTATATACAATGACATGATCCTCACTTCAGATTGTTTAATATTGTTTTTTACTTAACATAAAAAAATACTGTCTTGTCATTTTAAATATATTTTAAAATGTCAAAATTAAAAATTAATAATAAAAAAATAGTACAAAAAACCTCTAGCAGAAAATTAAAAATCTCTATTTTTTTATCTTTATTCTGTGGCAAACAAAAATTTTCTCATAAATGGCTTCTTGGTCAAGGTTGGGTCCAAAACGTTAATTTTTAAATTACATTACATAAGATTTTCTCCTCTCTTTTCATATTTTCTTTAAGCATCCTCTGGAACAACAAAAGAATCTTGCTTATAAAACAACAGTGAAAATATATTAATTGTTTTGTAGACATTAATTAGCTCTTTTGACGGTGTTTTTTATTTTCGGAAAGGGGTCTTGTTTCAACATGATAAAACCTAAAATGTTTTTTTGAAAATTTACAATAACCATATATTTAGTAATATTATAGGGTGTCATCAGCATGAATCTTGATTAATATTTTTTCGAAAAAAAATAATATATTTAAAATTTATATATTTAATCATCGTTATTAAAATAATAAAATAAACTCATAATTTAACATAATTAATTATGAAAAAAAAATCATGAACATTGTCTTTCGTTTATTCAAATTTTTTAACCTATTATTAGTTAAATTAAAATTAAAATTTTAGCTATTTCTTTTTATATGTTTTTTATTAGAAAAAAGATAATCTTTGATATGAATTATATTTTAAATAAATTATTCTAATTTCATCTACTTATTTAATATTTTATATTTAAGAATTTTTTTTTCATCACTTTCTAAAGAATTAATATGAAATTTCTCACTTGTAATTCATTAAATATAAAAGAAGCGACTCATCTAATTGAACAATCGCATTATGTTCCAAAATAGATGAAAAAGTTAAATTTGTTATGTTTTTATTTTCACATGTAACTTTCTTTTTATCGCTTTTAGAAAGTAGGTTTAATTATTCATTTTGTCATTGTTTTTGTTGAAAAGTGTCAAGTTGATCTTCCAATTTTTTTTTTCCTTTCATTTTGGTACTAACTTTTTTAAAAGTGATTCAATTTAGTATTTTTGGTAGTACAATAATATTAAAGTTAATATCATATGTCAATTTGTGATTTTTTTTGAATTTTTTTGCCATGTGTCACTCAAAGTTGTGCCATATGATATTGTTAAGGTCACGTGGCAGAATCCTAAATTAATCCTAATTTTTGTAAAAGTTGAGCAATGTTGTTACCATTCAAATCGAGACCAATTTTATTTTTATATAAATATTATATTGATAATTTTATTAAAATTAACATTTTTATTAAATATTTCTAAAAAAATAACTTTAAAATCTATACTGAATTGAAAAAAAAAAATTTGAATGGGACAAAAATTAAAAAATCATATTACATATATATAAACATATAAATAAGTATGTGAAGTTAAAATATGAATTTTAAGAAATTATACTGTTCAACTTATTAATTTCATTTTTTTCATATTGTTTTGGTTACTCAATTTATGTTTCGTTTCACATTAAATAAATTTATATAAATTTTAAAGTTAGTTTAAAAATATTTCCAAAATTTGACAAAAATTTAGCTTTAATAAAAATAGCAGTATAAGATTTATAAAAAAAAAATTGTCCCTATTTGGAAAGTATAACATTATTTAATTTTTACAAAATTTGTGATTAATAAATTGAATAAAAAAATAAATATATGAACTAAATTTAGACCCTATCACATAACACTATCATGTCACATTAATTTTGTCATATCATATTAACCGTGTCAAGTGATACAATTTTGACACATAAAAAAAGTTTTCAAAAAATTAATTCAAAACTTTTTTAAAAATCACAAATTAACATATGATATTGACTTGAACACTTTTTTCTTTCTCTACTTTTTAATATATTCAAATATCTCATCCAGTGAAACAGGTTTTCCCATGTTTATGTTAAGCTTAGAAGCAACCTAAAAAAATTCATAGATAAATAATGAACAAGAAATAAATATTTGACTCTTAAGAAAAATAGAAATATATCGTGAGAATTAATATTAAAATATAGAAAACCAATACACTATTTATACAAAAAAAAATGTCCTCATGAAAGAGCAAATAACAAACTTGGTTAAAATAAACTTTTTAACTTTCTTCGTAAGATTTAGCGTTACTTATATACTACAATTTAATATTATCTCTATACATTATGAGATATCTAAAATAATACAAAAGTAAGAATTAGAGAGTAAAATGGAAGGAAATTTAGGATAAGTATTTAGGGTTGATAGATTAAAGATATGTTTGTTGTGAGGAAGTGAGGCATGTGATATAGCAGTGCATGTGTCGACCCATGCCTGTGAAGGAAAAACAAAGGCACAGTGGTGACTTACCCAATTATGCACGCGCGACAACAATAGACCCGTGTGGGGTCATTTCAAAAAGGGAAAGCATGGAAGCAAGCAATATGAAATTTTGCATTCCTGAAGTTGACACTTGTAAATTTTATTCAATGGAGCACTACTTACCATGATATCGACTTCATTCCTTCCACTCTTAACTTTTTCTCCTATTATCACAACAACACTGTTTCATACCAATGTTTCGAGTTTTTTGTATTTAAGATTCTTTTATATTCAAATTTGTAAAAATAGATCTGTTGAATTTTATTTTTTTTTGCAAAATAGGGTTAAGTTATAAAGTGAAGTCGTCCTCCACCATGCCGGTTTCTTTATTTTTTTTCAAAAAGCAAAATCGTGCTTTAAGAAGCCGGTTTCCATTCACTTTAAAAGTGAAGTCGTCCTTAGTCATGACGACTTGACTTCACCTTTTGTTTTTTTTTTTTAACGTTCACCTTTATGTACACTTTTTAAATATATATTATTTAGTTTTTTTTTTAAATATTTGTCTACAGTAAAAGTTTTAAAAAAATAGTTTTAAAAAATTCGAAAATACTTAATCTTTAAATCTTAATACAAAATTAAAAAAATAAAATGATACAAATTAAAAAATATTAAAAAATCCTTCAATAATTATATTTGAATATTTAATTTGTTTAGGTTTATTTTATTTGTGTTTTAGTTAGTCTACTGACTATCAAATAAAAAGTATCATTCAATAAAATACTAAATTTGTAAAATCAAACGGAGAAGCATGACGTTTTGACCAAATCGGAAGAAACTGGTGGAAAAATTGCCATTAGATGAAAGGAGGATGTCACTTTGTTTCTCTACTATAAACAAATATTTAAAAAAAAACTAAATAATATATATTTAAAAAAAGTTACATAAAGTTGAACGTAAAAAAAAACAAAAAAACAAAAAGTGAAGTTGTCATGCCCAAGGACGACTTCCTAGAGCACGGTTTTGCTTTTTGAAAAAAAGAAAAAGGAAACCGACGTGGTGGAGGACGACTTCACCTGTAATGTCATCCTCCACCATGAGGACTTGACCCTATTTTATAAAAAAAATTTCAAGGGACCCATTTTTACAAATTTGAATTTAAAAGAACCCCTAAATACAAAAAAGCCCAATGTTTCACATGAGATGTGGTCTCCACCCACAATAAGATTTTTCAATATTTAGTATAGATACAATAAGATGGAATAGGTCTATAATTTAACGTGTTTGATATGATTAAAATGATATTTTAACTGATTTTGATTAACTTGGATCGATCTTTAATCAAGATTGACTGTTTTTCAGACCTGAAGATGCCATGTAAGATAAAGAGACGAAGACTCCTTTTCTTGTCATGGTAGATATTTTAAGTTAAGAAAATAATATTTTAACCCACTTTTTTTTGACTTACTTTTAATCTATTATTTCAATTACCATTAGATCATTTATTTTAATTCTTTTTAGTGATGTGATGTGATTATCTAATGTTGATTGAAGGTGTAGGTTAAAAGTGGGTAAAAAAAAAGGTTACAATATCATTCTCCAGTTAGGGTTAAAGGGTTATCTCTCTTTATTTTGTTTGGGTCATCATTATTCATGAGAGAGTGCAACCTCAATTTCTTCTCCAACTCCCTTGTTCTTTCTGTACTTCGTACTAATTATCGTTTTTTTGAGAAGTGAATAGAGAGAGATGAATTTATATAATATGATCTTAGCTTAATTTTTACCTTATGCTTTGACAACTAAAATCGCCAACATGTGAATGACTAAAATGACTTTTGGTCAAGGTTGAGTTCAAAATGTTAATTGCTAATTAAAATACATACATTTTTCCTTTTATATATATTGTTGAAAAAAAGACATGACGAGTCCCTTAAAATACATGTATAGAGTAATGCATTTAAAAATCATATAGAAAATATAGGTTAAGCAAATTTCATGATGAATCCCTTAAAATACATGTATAGAGTAATGTATTTATAATAAAAAACATATAGATAATATAGGTTAAGCAAATTTCATGATTAATAGAAATGACATTATATTTAGTATATATCTCATAATCTAATAATATTTAGCATTCTTCCTTAAGTTGGTGCATATTAATCGCATGTATCAAGTGTTTAACCCCAAGTTTATTAAGATAACATTCTACCGTCAATCACTACATCTCAGGTATTGTCTATTTTGAAGTCTAAAACTCTTGTCAAGGTTTTGTCCTTAAAAGATATCTTGGAGGGTTGAGGAAGAAATGTGTATTTAAACTGTCCTTGGTCTCGATTCCTAAGTTATGCGGGACTATTTGGCGTATCCAAATAAGCATCATAGTCGAAGGTTACGGAGAATGTGGTTTTGAAACCTCATTTTAATTCCTACAAATAACACCAATGTTCTGATCTCAAGTTTATTGAATTAATATTGTTAGAGTCAATCATCACATCTAAGGTATTGTATGCTTTGGAGACTACAACTTTTGTCATTGTTTTGTCCTTAAAAGATGTCTTATAGGGTTGAAGGAGGAATGCCATTTAAATTGTCCCTAGCCTCGAATTGTAAGCAATGCAGAACTATTGGGAAGAACAACTTCTTTAGTTAAGGGCTAAGAAGAATAAGGATTTTGGAACCTCATTTTCAATTCTATAGACAATATCAATGTTCCAAACTCAATTTTGATGAGATAAAATTAGTAGGGATCAACCAATTGTTGACTTGATGAAAATAATACTAATACATCTTGAAAAGTCTCACATTGCCGAAGATAAGCAATGGAGAGGATGATAATGGCTATATAATAGACTCTAATTTATGGATTTAGATGGCCTAGTCAAAAGCAATTTAAGCTTGTATTTGATTTTTCTTAATTTTCTTATACTCTTGTAATAGAGTGTTACGTAGAGATGGTAACGGGACAAGACGTGAACAAGTCTCAATATCTTATACCCATTTCCAATAAAATTTAAAAATATTTTAAAAAACAAAAGAAAAGTAATCGAATTAAAATTAATTTAAATTTCTCTTTACTTCCATTATTTAAATTCTAATGAAATATTTTTTTATGCATTAGTAAGATTTAAAATACACCACTTGAACAAAATCATATAAAAAACAAAGGTTAAAGTAATAATAATTTAAATTTAAAATATAACTATCATCTTTTGAACATCAATATATGTTAGATAGTGATAAAAAGATTTATGACAATCACATTAAATTATTATATTATAGAAAAACTTTATCTATACAATTACAGTTATAAAGATATATTTATGATAATGAATTAGAAAATAAAAATAATTATATAAAAAAATACAAATATAATATTCTACATGATAAAAATAGATAAAAAGTAAAAATATTAAAAATAATCAAATATGTGTCTTATAAGCAATTCGATAGAGTATAAATGAAATCGTACAAAGAAAAGTTAATGTATAATTAAAGGTATGATAAAATGAAAAATAAGAAACTTTTCGAATATCAAATTAGTTGAATTGTTGAGGGATAATGAATTTTTTTAGTAAAAACAAAAGAGTTACCCATAAAATGAAAGGTCTATCAAATATTAGTTATGATATATAATATTTTAATTATATTTTTTAAATTATATTAAATATTTCTAACAATCCCCACATAATTTAAAAAATAAAATAAAACAAAATATATCATCTTTTAAAACAAAATATTATAAATAGTAAGAAACCTTACAAGTTTGAGCCTTACACATGGTACTTATAAACTTTCACATGAGAAAATGCAGAGACTTAATTGTCTTGAGCTACATTCTCTATGACCGAGTTTTAGTATATAACACATACAATATCAGTGTTCATTTCAGGTTCTAATCAATGGTTGCACATTAGGCTTTCTGCACGTATCTTGTTTCATGAATGTCATTTAGAGACTTACCCATGTCACAATTTATAGTACACCTTCCCATTGAATGAGACATAACATTTATTGAAATAAGTTGGTATACTTTAGTCAACAACAACTTCGTTATTATCCATTGAACTACTTTCCATGGGACCACCATTCACGTGGACATAGATATCCATTCTTCCAACTAATTTATGGGCTTAACTCTCATTCTCTTCGACAACTCAAATACTTGTTGATGCATCAACCCTTTGTAAGACACCTCACATTTTTAAATATTTTAGACGTGGTTCTCCTTTTTTTATAACTCGTAAGAATTTACAACCTTTGTAAGTAACTTTATTTGAGAATATAACAAACAAAATATAAAGTTCCACCCTATATAATTTAAGACAAGTTAGAACTTGTAGAATATCATTTACCATATAAAACCATTTTATTTTATTTTATTACAAGATAAAGTACTTAACTCAAACAAACCATCACAAATATATCATTTATTAACCAAAATACATGTCTAGAAATAATAATCTTATTGCACTGAAAAACTACTTCATAACCTTGTTAAGCAGCAAGGAAGTTTATAAATCCATAAACATGAAAACAATCCTTTTAAAAATAAGATAATTTATAGAAGACAAGTTTAATTTTACTTGACCATCTTCTCAATTTTTGATTTATGATATAAGGATTTTTTTTTTTATCAGCACACACATGATCATAAGCATAATGTTAAATAAAATAATTCATTTTAATTTCTTGTCATAAACAATATTTTTAAATTCATAAATATGATAAAAAAATAAATTTATTATCAGTCTTTTTTTTCATATAAATATCAAGATAAAACTTTTTCTTGCAAATGCATAGTTTAGTTCAAGTGCTTTTCATAGCTCAATAGTAATTTTAGTATGACAAATTATTTTATAATTCTTTTCATATAAAACACTTAAAATATATACATGATATATAACATCTTTATGCTATTAGAATAGAAGATGTTAGAACGTAAATTAATATAATAGAAAAAACATTAGCTTTAGAAATCACACAAAAATATTAAGCGAACCAAAAGTTTTGTTTATCTGTAATTTCATTTATTGTTACTAATAGAAAGAAAAAAACAATTATACTCATAAATGTTTAGGCTTAGGTTTAATAATTATAACCATAACAAACACATTGATTCATGAAAAATGTTTTCAGTCTTCTATTCTTTAATGTTAGAAATGAATAACTGATGAGTAATGTAAAAGCTTTGTCTCTCTAAAAAGTTTAGATTATGATTAATCAAATAATACAACTATTAATAAAAATATAAATAATATAATAATAATTATTAGAGCAATAATAATACTAAGACATAGATGTGAACCAAAGAATATTAATCATACCTAACAATTCATATAACAATAAGAGATACAAAGTAAATAAGAAAAATAGTAAAAATATCCTAAGTTGAGGCACTGTCCTTATAGAGAAAACACTTGTACTGCATAGACAAAACAAAATCATATGCGCTTCTCTTCTAAGATACAACAACCCGTAAGATTAATCGAGTGCAACAAAGTATTTCTGTATCTTTTAAACACCACTTCTTTAAAAGATAGAGTATAGAAAATAACAAAACACTTCTATATGAGCTATAACGTTTGTTGTCTATTCTCACACAGAGAGAAGATATTGATAAAAAATAAAGAGAGATTTAAGAGTTTAATTATACTTTTTTAAAATTATATTAAATATTAGGAAACATTTATATATCACTTTGTTATAATATAATATTTTATTTGTTTGTGAAAAAATATAAATCTCCTTAAAATCATTTTCGATTTTATACCTTAGTTTTGTAATATCACCTACTTATTACGATAAATAAGAAGATTTTTGCCTTGAGAAGATTTAGAGTCATAAAGCATATCACTTTGGTAAAAATAATACTTTACACCTAGTAAAAAAAATGTTTTTACATCTTTGAGCAAAAAATTACTTAACAATTTATTTTAATGATAAATTATATATATTAATACTTTAACTTAAAAGATAAAAGAAATTAACATATTAAAATTAGGTTATCAAATAATTTTTTTGTCAATATCAATCCTCTCATTAAAAATATACAATACCAATACTCTTAAAAAAATATTGCTTCTGTTTAAGGATGGCAACGGGGTGGGACGGGCACGGGTTTCGCTATCCCATACCCATCTCCGTAAAAAAAATTCATCCCCATCCTCATACCCAAACCTAACGGGTATTAAACTTTTGACCCATACCCATCCCCACCGGGTAACATGTATAATCTCGTACCCATACCCATACCCATTTTCTTACTACTTCAATATTAATTTTAATTAATTTTTATAAAATAATAACATTTTTATGATTAAGGAAACATAATATTATAAAATATTCAATATTAGAATGATGATTATTTCTTCCATATTAAATACTTTAAAATAAATTATAATTGTTTACATTCTATATAATAATACCAAATAAAATTTCATGAGAACTAAAACAATTATTAAATTTGAAAATATTAATGAAACATAATTGATAAAATTTAAAAATATTTTTTAAAAAATATAAAAGAAAAACAAATATTCAAATTAAAATATATTTTAAATGTTTGTTTACTTCAATCTTTTAAATTCTAATAAATCTTTTTTTATACACTAATAAAAGTTATAATACATCATTTGATCAAAATGATAATTGATATTTTAAATGTTTGTTTACTTCAATATTTTAAATTCTAATAAATATCTTTTTTATACACTAATAAAAGTTATAATACATCATTTGATCAAAATGATACAAAGAACAAATAATAATCATAATAAAAGTTTAAAATAAATTATAATTGTTTACAT
>Ga0214544_1001907_pt1 | contig 43845 bp, 16 predicted proteins | sample CNSS3metaG_FD_160074 | JGI IMG/M metagenome (GOLD analysis project Ga0214544, IMG submission 160074) | Root nodule microbial communities from cowpea collected in UCLA plant growth center, Los Angeles, California, USA - CNSS3 | ecosystem: Host-associated > Plants > Roots > Nodule | place: USA...
TACCTATAAATAGGACTCGTCCTATCAGTAATTAGACACACATAAAACCAGAAGTTGCTCCCTACTCTCTCATTCTCTATTCTTCCTCTCCTTTGTCTCTCTTATTACCTTTATTTTATAACAATAACCCAAATGTTGTTCGGAGTTTGTATTTCTTTCGGGGTCCCACAAAATGGCCCAAATATAATGGTCCAAGTTTGAGACCAACCCAATGCTTTTTCATGTCTGTTGTGAACAAATTATCTTTCGAAAATATTTTTTACACTGCTTACAAGTTTGAGACCAACCCAATTTTATGATTATTTTTATTATTAAAGAAGTAAATTATTATATTTATAAAAAAATATAAATATTGAAAGATAAAATAGGAAAGATAAAGTGTGTATACAAGATTCTTAGATGTCAAAATAATATGACCATATCTTTTGCCTGCTAAACAGGAAAGAGAGACAGGATAACGTTGACAAAGAAAAAGTGAAATTATTTAATATAGTAAGCACTGAATTTTTAAAATTTATTTTGACAGAAAATAAATTAATTTTATTTAATATGCTTTCATGCAAAGGAACATTTTCTTCCACGACAAGTAAACACAGATCACAAAAAGATGAAAAGAAACAAAGAAGTGTGTGAAGTGGCTTTCATACACAAATATAATAAACAATTACATTGTGACCATGACATGAGATGAACCCACAGTTGGCATGAGTAAGATGTGACCATACCATATCTTCATCACATTTCCAGGTTTCCAAAACCCTATTTTTTTTTTTTATTACTTACAAATATACACTTAAAATAAATATTACTTTCACTACTAATATTCTCACCTTTAAGTTTGAGTTTATTAAAAGAAGTATATCAATAACATATATCTAAGAAATGAAATATAAATTTAACTTTACAAAAACCGATTTTTTAAGAAAAGAATTACACTCACTTAATCATATACATGCACACTATAAATCTGTTTTGCTTGTAGCCGATGCTAAAATAGGTTTCCAAATATTTGATAGTAAACTTTTAATTTTAACTCATGATAATAAAATTGACTTGTAATATCAGATTTTCATCATTTATATATTATAAATAAATCTTATATTTGTTAGATGTGAAATCTCTAATATAAGTAAAACCAAATTATATTATACAAATTATTATAAATCTTATTTTATAAAATTAAATTAAATTTAAAATTTATTTTCTTAATATTAAATAATAATAATAATATATTTAATATAAACCTTCGGAATTGAAACTAAAAATCTTAATAAAGGAAATATATGTTACTCTTATTAGAATATTTAATATGACAATAAATAAAATATTTTAATAAAAACAATACATTAGTTTTTGTTTATTAGAAAACCTATGTGAATAATTTTAACTACTAAAAGAGATTTAGTCATAACTAGAAATGTAATACAGAGAGTTTTTTATTCTCAAAGAATGCGATTCATGAAAAGAATTATCAATTACTCAATTTTCCTCCATCACTGTGCTTTTTCATTGGTGATTTCGTTTATATTTCCAACTGTGGTAGGCATTTGGAAATACTTGAAGACTCTCTACAAGCCTTTTTCAATATTTAAAAAAAAAAAAGTCGATTTCAAGAAAGGTATTTTTGTTGGAAAAAAAAAAAAGAAAAACAGAAAGAAGGGGTGTGAATAGTATTTCTTAATTTTTAGATAGTTGGGCTGAGGCCGTACAATATTCTGTACTATTTGGGCAGAGTAGTAATGGGTGTTGCTTCTGCACCCATACAAATTTCTTTATCCATCCCATAAAAAAATTACCGGAAATTTTTTTCCGTAATAAAAAAGGCCCATTGCTATCAGTTTAAAAATTTCTGAAAAATTAATTCCGGAAGTGTTAGGGTGCAGGAAGTCGTTCCAGTAGTAATTATTGGATAATATCATATGGGCCTCGATTGCTTTTGAAAAACATAAATTATAAATGTTAAAATGTTATATTATTATATTAAAAAAAGTTAGAGCAAATTGTTAAATGCTTTTGACCAATATTCCTCTTTTCCTTACGCTGTTAATTCATTAATACTATATCTCGATAGAATTTTGTTTTTTTACTTTATTCGATCCCAGAAATTGTGTTATACGTTGTTGAAGAAGATGAAAATAGAGCAAAGAACAATCCCTATCATCTAATATATGTTGTCCTTTTGTATATGTTTTATATTTCATATGATGTCGTTACATAGATGAACACTCACTGTCCCAAACTGTTTCTAGGAACTTCGGTTTTCCGATTTCTAGGTTTCACTGTAACATTTTCTTTTATCACCAACAAACTTATCCCTTTTACAAAGAGTGCAGATTTTCTATTGGTTTTTTTAGTGCTGTCCTCTACTGAACATTAAAAGTACACTGTATTAATATTTTAAATATTTTTTTAATATATTTTAAAATGTCAAAATAAGTGGTAATCAGTGTATTATAAAAGTACAGTAGAGAACAGTAAAAAAAATCAACAGAGAATTCAAATTCTTTTACCGCCTCCTTCTAAGCGATTTGCATAAGGATTTCAAGTTTATAAATCATAGAAAGTTTGAATGAATTATTGAGCTTTTTGCAGTATGCAAAGGTGCTATCATAGGGTTATCTTCATGAACGGGGTGGTCCAACCGTACTACTATACCTAGCTTGTGAATTTTCTTTCATTCTGTACTTTTCTTCATAATGCATGTTTTGGAATAGTAATGCTACATACACCTACTCTGTTACCTCTTTCATTGATATTTATAATCCAATAATCATACTTTAATAAGAGATTTAATCACTTCCAATTATATATCATAAAATTACCTTATCTGATATTTTAAATAATATTTCAAATTGATATTTGAGGGCAGAGAGGAAATGATTAAAAATCACTCTTGCAAGAAAGTTTTCAGTTTTAAATGCAAAAAAAGAAAGGTAGGTGCGTGGTGGAGCGGAAAAGCATGAAAGAAGAAATAATGATGATTATAAATATCTGATTCTGAACTGAAAAAGGTACAAATAGATAGAGTACAGTAATACTACCATTAATTTCAGCTGTTACTTCCATTTATTACATTCTCTATCTGTCATCAATGCAATACTCTGTCTTATGCTTTGGACACATTCAATATTCTACCAACGTTTTTACTATACATTCATTTCTCATTCTCACTTTAATAAAACTATGGTTGTTCATGAACTTAATGACATCTTCTTTTGAATATTCTTAACATGATAATGAAGGATTTATAAAAAATAGTATTCTGACATTCTTTAAGAAATTTGATAATCCACTTTAATAATATAATAATAACGTATGTTAAAATTTACACTTAAAATCAACATGATTAAGATCCTTACGTATCTAGTGCACTATAATCTCCAACATGCTAGATTTTTTTTTATCAGCAATAACATGCTAGAATATCTTAAAATGAATCCTCGTAAATATATTTTATATATTTATTTATATATATTACATATAAAGACATAAAAAATGAACTGATATATTTAGAAAACAAAATTGTCTTATTTCAGAGCGAGAAGGTACAAGCTTCCGGCAGAGGATCCATACTGTTAGGAGAGACATCACGTGGATGTTTTTATTTTCTTTTTCCTTTTATCTATCAAAATTAAAAAAAAAAATCAAGTATATTTTTAATTACTGAATATTGACTCAAAATTAATTTTTTTTTATTCAAAATTTTGATACATTTTTGATTTTAAACTTTAAAAATAAATAAATATAATTCTTTTAATCCAATTACATTAACTTATTTTGATATTTTGAATGCGTTTTACATTAATATTTAAATTATTTATACAATTTTACTTATTTTCGGTTCAATATATGTTAAAAAATACATTTAACACCTTAAAAAAATATTAATTTAATTAAATTAAAATGACTATATTAATTATTTTTAAAATTAAAAACTAAAATACATCAAAATTTTAACCAAATTCAAATTTGAAGTTAAAATTTATGAATTAAAAACGTACTTATTTAAAAAAAAAAAAAAACTACACGCATTCTTATACTGTGTACACGTCTTACGTTATGTTATGTCCAAAGTCTCAACCTGCCAAACAGCTTTTTTCTGTGTGGACAACTCAGAGTCCTTTACCCTATTATTAGATGCTCCATCATCCAACGGTTCACATCCACTGTTATCTCTCACTGCACATTATCTTCTCTTTAATACATCTTTATTCTAACCATTCATTCAAAATAAATCAATAAAATATGGTAGGTTTCGAAGCCTTAATTCTTGAAGCACCAAGAGAAAACACAACCACATGATGGAGGACTCATGGCAGAACTGGCTCTCTCATTTGGTAATCACTTATCATTTCATAACATGTTGTTTCTTCAGACTTTCATCGATGTAGCTAACCTGTTTGATATATGTCCATATATAGCTTTGGTTTTGATTGATGAATTGTTTATTTGTGTTGAAAGGGAATGAATGACAACTTTGGGTGCACCAATAACGGTGCACGCTATGAAGAGATGGTGCGGTTGAATAATAATATGCAGGGTTGTTGTGATAGCTCCAATAATGAGGTAGCATCATGTATGGAGGTAAAAGAGGAACACTCAGAGTGTTGTTGGCGTAAAAGGGGTGTAGGGAAGCATGAGGAACTGGAGGGAGAGGGAAGGGAGAAGAGAGGAACAAAAAGGGCAAGAACCTCTTCTGAGATTGAATATCACATCATCTCAGAGAGAAAAAGGAGACAGGATATAGCAGAGAAATTCATAGCACTCTCAGCAACTATACCTGGCTTGAAGAAGGTATCTTTCTATGTTATGGTGTCTACCTTCTCTTAACATTATCCATGGCACTGACTTTGATTTATGTTTTAATTTGTTAATCTGAGAATGGAGTTATTCACTTTAGAGTGCCCTACCCACTGAATATCATAGTTACATCATCTGTAATTTGTGAAACAACGACAGTGTGTGTAAAGTGCATGAACACTATACACTAATTATCTAAACTATCACCACTATAGTAGAGGATTATCTTGAATCTTGAATGTGTTCTCTTGGTGTATTTTATGATAGATTTAGTTATTCACAAACAATAAAACCTAACACAAATGACCTCAATTATTTTATATACTTTTCAAGTTGATTCAGGATTGTAAACCACTAAGATTGGTCTAGTGACAGTCAACTTAAGTAGTGCCTATGAAAATTTACTTTGTTGTAAGAAAAGTTTAACAGTTATTATGAGTAACTTTTTGAAAGCTGCTTTTGGACTTGTGGATAAAAATATGCATTGTTAAAATATAGATAGACAAGGCATCAATACTTGGGGAAGCCATAAAGTACATGCGACAACTTCAACAACGCATAGCAGTGTTGGAAAAAGGTAGCAATAGTAACAGTGTAAAGTCGTTTATGATAGCCAAATCACACCTTTGTTCAGCATCATGTGAAGCAAAGTCTAGCGTTGAAATGCTCCCTGAAGTTGAAGCAAGTGGGTTAGAGAATGAAGTGCTGATTAGAATCTACTGTGAGAAACGAAAGGACATGATGCTAAACCTAATGACCCTTCTAAAACATGTTCATCTCTCAGTAACCAGTAGCAGTGTATTGCCATTTGGAAACTCTCTTCTCAACATCATCATTGTTGCTCAGGTAAGCCACATATATTTTTGCTAACTTTGAGTGTGTTTGTGTTGTATGATCCACAATAGAGTAATTTGAAATTATAAATATTGCCATAATGCAGATGAGTGAGGAGTACAGCTTGACGGTTACTGATTTGGTTAAGACGTTGAAGCAGAATCTTTTGAAGTTTTATGAGGTGTAACTGTGTGATCGAGTTCTCCAATATTTGTTCATTGAATTCAAGTTCTCACATATTAATGATGTCACTGTTTCTTTTTTAACGTTTATTTCTTCGAAATGCTACAACACCATGTCGGAGATGGAACAAAAGGAAGGAAAAAAGAGCTACATCGATTCAAAGCTAGATCGATCATAAAGTCTAATACTGAAAAACTTTTATCAATGATGCTTACTTTTTGTTTTCGTTTGCCATGCCCCGTAAGACACTGATTACCTTCAAAATGTGAAACAATGATAGAATTCTGAACTATATCTAATGGAAAATGATCGTTAGATAATTAAATTTTGAAAACTTTTCTTACTATCTTATGTGTTATTTTTTAAATGATTTCTCATTTTTTTTTTATTTTTTATTCTTAATATTTTAAAATTGTTTAAAAAAATATTATCTCATGTTGTAAAAAAATTTGTCAAAATTTAGTAATCAAAATATTATTGTCCATATTTAATATATACTCATTTGTGTTGTCATTTCCATTTAATGCGGATTTTAGACTTATGTTTAGATTACTTTTTACTTGAAAGACTTAATTAATAAATGTAGTGGCTTAAGCTCGTGAAATCATCAAACAAAAAAGTTGTAGAAATTCTATCTTTTCTAAGAATTTGATAGTTTATGAAGTTTATGAGAGAAAATTTTGAACCAATTATGTTTGCTTTCAAGGAATATCACTCCAAAAAAAAAAAACACACACACACCTCATTAAAGTAATATTTTAATACATGCCCAGAAGTATTTTAAAATGCCTTTTTAATTGGATGGATATAATGGTAGCTCTTGTTTTCAATTTTCCAACGTGATGCTACAAAATTTTCTCTGAATTCTAATTAAAATTATTTTATTAAATTATAGTTTGAGTGAAAAAACAAAAGTCATGTTAGTACGTCGATGAACTACACATAAGTAAAACTGGCTTGTAATTGAATGTAAAGAAAATAAAATTATTTAAAAAAAATGGTGTAAAAATTTATTTTTATCAAAGTGAATAATGAATTTATTGTTTGATATTTTTTTTAACGAAAAGTTATTTAAATGTGTTCCAACTTGTAACCAAACCGATGATTGAACTCAATTATTTAATATGATTTTCTTTAATCTTCTGAAGTGACGTGGTTGATGCATGCATGATTTGATTTAATGAATGAAGAATTGATGTCAAGTGTTAAATTATTAAATTTATATCATTTAATATTTTCAAATATGAATTTAATTAAGGAGTTTAGTTTCTATTTTTAATGTAGTACCTAGTCAACTTATTAATCAGTAATTGCATGTATAAATTTTAAGACAGATATTATGAATATTAAAAAAAATTATCGTATATGACAATTGAAATACATTGTTATATTGTGCATATTATTTATTCTAAACTAACTTTTAACATGGTTAAAATAGTCTCAAATTATTCAATAAATTAATTAATTAACTGTTTAAACTAATTTTGTATGTACCTTCCCCAGATCCCTCCACCATAAAGTGATATTTGGATTCAATTTCCTTCTTTAAATTCTTTTACAACTAACCATTTTACCTATCCTATTTAGTTTGTATTAATCATATGAGATAAATATATTTTCACTTCCTAAACTTTGACGCAAAATTGGAATTCGTCTCTGTTTAAAATTTTGATACATTTTAATTCTTAAACTTTAGAAATGAATTAATATAATCCTTTTAAATCAATTATTTAACTTTTTTTGACGTATCGAACGTTTTTCATGTTAGTATTAGAATTGTTTACACGATACATTTCTAATTCAATATCTATTGAGAAATATGTTGGATACCTAAAAAAAACTAACGTAATTGAGTTAAAAGAATATTCATTTAATTTTAAAATTTAAAGATCAAAATATATTAAAATTTCAAATAAGAACGAATTCCAATTTTGGATCCAATTTTGAAAACTAAAATATACTTAACCCCAACCTTAAAAAAGTTGATTAATTTTTTTGAATCATATCAAACTTTCAAAAAATGCATCAACCCCTATGCGAATTAAATAATCTCATTGTCACAGCTAAATTTGTGACAAAGAGAAACCAATTAAAGTTTTACAATCTTTTGCTATAATAAATTCGGACAACGATCCTCTACAATTGTTTTATTTTTCAGAGCTGTAAAAAGAAACTATAACCCTGTATTTTGTTCTTATATTTTAATTTATAAATTAATATATATTTTCAAAGATGAAGATTTGTGGATTTTAGTTTTTAATTGCATAGGATCCAGTTCCAATATGTCTGTAGGCACTAAAATTATGATAACTCATCACATGAGCAAGGTGTACAGGTTCTGACATGCACAATGGATTCACCATGCATGGAATTCTGCATCACCTTGGATTCACAACTTAGATTCATTTCATTTTATATTTAATTGTTGACTTAACATATATATATATATATATATATATATATATATATATATATATATATATTAAAAATGTTGTTGTGGTGTTAGGTAAGAAATCCCAAGATATAATTTGATTTAGTTAAATTAAAGTACACAGAGTCTTTCTATAATTAGATCAAATCCTATCTAAACTGATTTAATATAATGTCAAGGTCAACGCCGAATCGGAAGTTGGTTAAAAAATGTGGTTTTTTTATTTTATTTAAATAGTGTAATTATTTTTATATTTACTGAAATAAAAAAAAAATTGATAATTTTTAATAAATTTGCTGAGAAGAAGTCGTGTTTCAAAACACGTTTTTGTTATATTGACGTTGTATTTTGAAACACGTTTTTTTATCTTCACTTTTTTTTTAAAAGAAATCCTGTTTATTAATACGATTACAAACAACTCTTTATATAATATATTACATGAAATCGTGCTTAAAATCACGTATTTGTTATATTTTTTATTTGATTTTAAGGTGAGCAGTTTTTCTTGAAAAGTTAGAGTTTTAAATAGGAATTTTTGGTTGAAGGATGCGTGTAGAGAATTTGGATTATCTGTTAATATTTTTTGTACTATTTTTCTATTGTACTTCTATATTATATTTTATATTGATTATTATTAATTTTGACGTTTTAAAATATATTAAAAAAATATTTAAAATATTAATAAAATATATTTAAAAAAATCAGTAAAAAAATGTATTAGTGAAAGTGTAGTATGCAAGTTTATTAAATAGCAGCAAAACCTATTGTTATTAGTGTAATGTTGAGAAAATGCATATTTGTTCTTTCTCTTCTTGCTGTTCACGATGTTATGTATGATTACCATTTACCTTTGTTTTTCCTGTTTTATCTCTTTGAGAGTGTTGATGCATGATTTTGGTTTGTTTGGTTTCGTGAAGACATTTATAATATTTATTTGTTCCTTTCAAGCAGCAACCCCATCACTCTGGGCTGCCATTGTTGACATTGAACAAGAAAAGAAAAGAAAGGCATTTATGGTTGACATGACAACGTATTCCATTTCAATTTCCCTGCATATCTCTTAAATCTTCATCTTCCAGGCTTTCCAAAGAGACAATCATGCTCGCAAAACTCATTTCCACAAACACGACATGTGCATAAAAGAAATCAAAGTGTTTGAAAATCTCACAGACAAGAACAATATATAATATATAAATAAGTTTATATTGAATGGCATGTAGGAAAATAATTTAATAAATATAATTAAATAATTTTTTATACCTCCAGAATTGATCATTGTTACAATCGGTATAGCTCTCGAAAGATTTCAGTATTTTTTTTCTTTTATTCAATATTTGACAAACATATAAATATGGTATCGACAGTGGTTCATTATTTTTAAATTATAACATTATATATAAATTATATATACGTGATTATTGTAGTCAGATATTTGTCAGATATGTCGACACACAAAACTCTGAAAATTAGTAGCTTAACGCTCTCAATCTATAAGACCAATTTGTAGTAATAAATTTAAATATTTATTAAAAACTTAAGTATAAAATAGATTTTAAACATACTAATTTTAGTATAAATCAATTTAGATATGGTAAGGAAAAAAAGGTTACGTGAAACTGGGCCTAGAAAACACCCTCCCTGAGGGCACCACAGCGACCCATCATCAAAGATCCCACATCTCAATATGGTTCATCCAACGCCTCACATTTAAGCTGCATGAAAAACGAGTATTATCTTGTCGCATCCTTACCGATCTTATATTATATCTACGTTACACGTACTTCTGCCACCACAACACACCACCGCTTCTCACTCTTCTTTTTATTATTATTTTTTTTTCTATCTCCCACCTGAGAAAAAAAAAAAAATCTCTTGCATCATGGAGGAGCTCTCATGGCAGAATAATTGGCACCTTCAAACGGTAACTGCAACACCCACCACCGCCACCAAATCTTCTTAATTTCTTACACTGAAAAAAAAAACTCATCCATCGTTTTCGTGCAGGAAATGGATTGCCAGAACGAGTTCTTCCCTATCAACGATGACTGTGACGACGATTTCTTCACCGACCTCATCCCGCCCACGCCGTTCTCCTCCGAAAGCGAAAGCGATCACTCCTTTCGCGCTTCCAACACTGTCCACAACACCTCGTTCCTCCCCGGCGCCGCCGTTAACGCCGCCGTTAACGCCGCCGTTAACGCCGTCGTCGCTTCCAAACGCTCCTCTCCCAGGACTTACATTCTCTCCTTCGATAGCTCAACGGTTGTACCCGCCACGCCCGAACCCTCCGTGCCTTCTTCCCCTTTACCTGCTAAACGGGCCCTCCACACTCTAAGCCCAACCGCCAGGCCCAATCAAGGATCTAAGAGAACCCGAACCTCTTCTCAGACCATCGATCATATCATGGCCGAGAGAAAGAGGAGGCAAGAACTCACCGAGAGATTCATAGCGCTCTCCGCCACCATCCCCGGCTTGAACAAGGTACTCCGGTTCATTCAATCAATTTTGGTGTTCTCGAATAGAATACAACATAAATTGAAGCTTGAATTCATTTTATAATTAACCTAAATCAACGTTCGGTATATGATGTTGACAACCATGAAAACTCGATAATCTCTCACTATGGCTTAATATACATCTCTTTATATTCGTTGTATTAGGTAATGGAAAGAGATATAAAGTTAAAAAATGGTAACTTGATTTTAAAGAACAGAAAAAAGGCTGCCAAATTTTCTGCATGATTAGAGTTTTTGTATGTGTGTGTCTTGTTATCTGTATCCTACAAGAATCACTTTTAGGTCAGCACTGAATGATAACCACGTGGTGGAGTGATGAAAGCACAAGATTACAAAAGAAAAGTTAGAGGTATTATTAGAGGGAAAGAATAATGGAATGACTTATAGTTGTGAAATTGCTATTTATAGACGGACAAGGCTTCTGTGCTTCGAGCAGCGATCGATTATGTGAAGCAACTCAAAGAGAAGGTGGAGGAACTGGAGAAGCAAAACAGAAAGAGTGTTGCAGAGACAGTAATATTGGTGAATAAAACTGACTCAAATGGAAATGAAGACACCACCAACCCCACTGAAACCAACTGCAGCATCCTCCCGGAGATGGAAGCAAGAGTGTTGGGGAAGGAGGTGCTCATTGAGATTCACTGTGAGAAAGAATATGGTGTTGAGCTAAAAATATTGGACCATCTTGAAAATATTCATCTCTGTGTCACCGGTAGCAGTGTCTTGCCATTTGGAAATTCTGCTCTCTGCATTACCATCACAGCTCAGGTTTGTTGTTGTTATGCCTCAATCATGTTTGATATATTAACTAAATGAACTTTAAAACTAGTTCGATCTCTGTAAAATCTGGTTAATGTGTATGCATTTTTTTTGTATTGAAATGGTGTTCAATATTTGTGTTAATTAACTGCAGATGGGTGAGGAGTATGAGATGACAGTAAATGATATAGTGAAAAACCTGAAGCAAGTACTCTCAGAAGTTTCATTTGGTAAGCGCAGTGATCCGTACTAGTGTATCAAACAAGGGATTATCAAACAAGGAATTGTAGTGTGAAATTGGAATTTTTCCGTTTTGTCCGTTTTGTGGTGTCTGAGGTTTTAGCGCTGATTATATATATCATTAAGTTTTGTTTTGTTATGTATGATGTTACTGTTTATAAAGACAGAAAGAGAGAGAAAAAGTTGTGGTGTCTATGATTTTGGTCAGTTTCTGTGTTGATTATATATATATATATATATATATATATATATATATATATATAAATAGGGCTTGTTTTGTTATGTATCTTTGTAAAAGACAGAAAAATGGGAGTGATATATGGAAAGAAAACACGTGTAACAAGATGTACGACAATTTTTTTTTGTGCAAGTACTTAAAGGAAAATTAAGAATATCATGATCATATTAAATTTTAGTATTTTTTTATGGTTAAAATAGCTGAACTTTATCACATTAATAATGAGCTTTTATTTTAATTATGAAAGTAATAAGTAATTGAAAAAGTATTAATTGATTGAGAATAATAGTATTAATAATAACAAACAGAAAAAACATAAGTTATAAAGTGCACTAAGAGTGGTTTCCTTTTTCGTTATTTGGATCTAGTCAACTTTTGAGGTTACTTCTAAAGTTTCACTTTAATAGAAAAAGTAAAGAAAATGATTCACTATATGTTTCAGCTATGGTAGAATGATTGTACTATGTTTCAACTGTGGTATCCACATAAATTACATTATAATGTAATAAATAGTATGTACAATTATTTCTTATTTGTTCATTTTTATTCCTTGATACACTAATATCATGGACTTGTTTAACTAAAGAAAAATAATATACTTGTTTAACTAAAGGAAAATAAATGAAGAATAATATAATGAACATGTTTAACTAAAGGAAAATAAATGAAGAGTTTATAGTAAATTTAATTGACATGAAATATAAAAATATTAAAATTTATAGAATTATACTATCAATTATTAGAATGTATTTACTTATATTTCAAAAACATGAAGTATAAGTTTAAATTACAAAATGATTATTTATGAGGTAATTAAATTTTTAAATGAAAATAATTTTCAAGTAAATTAAATTATATAAAAAATATTTTAAAACGATGTTGGAATATTTGTTAACTATAACCGGTAAGAATTTTCTTTTCTAATTTTATTTTCTTATTAGAATAACAAGTAAAATTAATGAAATTTGTATGACCCTAACCTTATTATACTAAATCAAAGTGTAATCTATTTTTCGATTAGATGCAATATTGTAAGAATGTATTAAGACTTCGTGGAGACAATAGGTTATAAATTAAAAAATAGTTATAGATAAATAACTAATTTATTCAATCTACATTAAAAAAATAAAAATACTATCAACATTATTCTTATATAAAAAAAATTCATTCAGTGTACTTTTTTTTTGTTTTTTCAATTTTGTCCATAATATTTTATACTCGTTTTTAAGACCATAAACTGTTAGGTCAACCATCACCATCTAACATTGCATCCAAGGGAGGCATAATGAAACAATGATTAGGGTGACGTGTTTCCTTTTAAAAGACTTTAGAGGAAAGAAATGTGACTTTGGTTATGAAAAAGAAAACAAAAGTGGTTTGAATTGATAACATGATCAAAATAACATTCATTATTATTATTAGGACATAAAATAAATTTGAACTATATTTTGTTATTCTAAACCATCATATTTATTTATTTTTACTCTTTTTTTCTCACATATCATAGAAAAAATTATAGGATAGTTAATTGCATACAATGTGGTAATTTCTCTTTGATGTTTATTTAATGCATTTTTGGGTTAACAAATATTTTAATGTTTATTTAATGTATTTTTGATTAACAAATAAATCAAATGTAGATTCTTGTAATAGACAGATCTATCAAACAATTTGGTTTTTCAATTAAAACCAGAGTATCTTAATTGAGGATTTCATAATTAATATAAAAGTTATATTGATCCGTTTTTATTGTGAAACCAATTTTACAAATATATCCGATTCAGTTTATTATCTTCTTATGAGAATATTAATCAAGAATTCATCCATTTTTTTCAATAATTTTGATAAAGGTTTCCAATAAGAAAATTAATTTTTGTTTTTGTTCACACGGATGAAATTACTAAAGATGAGAGTGGATTAAAAGCAAAAGATGTTTGGAAAACTGGAAATTTTAATACAACAAAATTAGATATGCTTTTGGTTCCTTAACTCTCACAGTAAATTCTTGAATTAGTCCATTTCGAAATTTTTAACCAATTTAGTCTTTCATCTTTCTAAATACGTGGATTTAGTCATTTAAATCAAATTTTGTTAAGTTTATTTAACATTTCAAACGCATTTCATAATAGTATTGACTTCACATTATAAACAATTCAAATATAATCATGACATACGTACGAAACATCAAATAAACCTAACAAAATTTGATTAAAAAAGACTAAATCTACGTATTTCGAGAGATGAAGGACTAAATTGGTCTAAAGTTTCGAAATTGACTAATTTCAAAATTCACCCAAAGTTAAAGGACCAAAAGCATATTTAACCTTACAATTTTTTTCGATTCCCACACCCTTAACATGTCATAGTTAAAGAGAGGTAGAGGTTATTAAATATTTAAATAATTTTTTTTATATTCTATAAAAAATAACACATCAGTCATTTTTTTTTAATATTAACATTCATTTTCAATTAAGTTATTTTTCTAAATGTATTAATATTAATTGAAATTAAGGATTAACAAAATGGTCTTTTTTGAGGTCAAATATTAATGAAAGTGGACTCGTTGAAGAATTTTAAATGGTAAAGACATGATGGAGTTGGAGTAGTTTCAGTCTCCTAATTTTGTGGTCAAGTTTATCATTTTTAATTTTTTTAGAATAAGAATTAGAACTTATAATATTGGGGTCAAGGAATGTACTTTTATTTCATATTATTTATTCATATGTAAAATAAAGTGGTGTAATAACAAAATTTTATTCATATTATTTTAGTATTAATTAAAAATATAAAATATAATAAATAAATTAAACACTGAAATTAAGTTTAGTTGAAATATATTATATTATTCCCTTTAAGATCCTCAATATCATTTGTGTAAATATGCTTATTTAAGCTTGGACTCTTGTTGTTTGTTTGCATATATAAGTGAATATGCCATAAATTTGTGTTTCTTTCTAACTTTAAAAAAAACACAAACATAAGCTAGGATAAATAAAAGGCAATAAAAACAAACTTTAGTGGAATCAGTGTTGAAACTTTTATAGATAAAGTAATTTTATAGTATATAAACAGAGTGCAAATCTCATTTTACAAGTCGATTTTGTAAAATTGGATTAAATTTAAAGTTCACTTTCTAACAACTAGAAAAATAGTTTCTATTTGATGGATAGAAAAAAGATGAGTTAAATATGTTTTTGGTCCTATAACTTTGAGTGAATTTTAGAATTAATCCATTTTAAAACTTTAGACAAATTTAGTCTTCATCTTTTGAAATACATATATTTAGTTCTTTTAATAAAATTTTGTTATTAAATTTATTTGACATTTCAAACGCGTTTCATAATAGTATTTGACTTAACAATAGAACGAAAATATGTCAAACTGTATAAACAATTCAAATACAATCCTAAAAAGCATACGAAACATCAAATAAACCTAATAAAATTTAATTAAAAAGACTAAATTTACATATTTCGAAAGATAAATAATTATTAAATTGGTCTAAAGTTTTGAAATTAATTAATTCTAAAATTCACTGAAAACTCAAAAACCAAAAACATATGTAACCCAAAAACAAAAAGATAATATAAAAGAAAACAAAATCTTTTGACGAAGAAAAAGTTGAGAACATTACAAACTCTATATGTATCCAAAGAAGCATTATTGAGTTAAGAATGTAGAATCTTCAAGAAACGAACACGTGAAGAAATAGGGCATCAAGTGGTTAATTATATTTAAACTTTTAAAAACATTAATAATAACAGTTTAATTCTGAATCATAAGATAACAAAACTTTACATCATATATATATATATATATAAGATTACCTTGGAGTGATGAACTAAAAGGAATAAAATTAATTAATGTGTATCTACATTAATTATTTTGTCCCCACTAGATTTGAAGATCCCAAGATGAGCTGGTTTGGAATGAGAAAATTAATTTTACGAAGACAAAGTTTTAAATTTTGCAAATTATGTTTAATTTTTGGTGTCAGTTTGACTGTGTCATGATAAAACCTGTCTGCGATCAGCCATGTCTGGGGTCTCCATTTTATTGCTTCAGATCTCGTAATCTCATATGGAAAACGATGCAAGTTTATCACAAAATATATCATACAAAACAAAATAACGTAAGTATATCATAAAATTAAAAAATAAATAAGATAAATGGCATATTATACTAATTTTTTTTAAACATTGATGGATTTGTTCGATACACTAATTTGACTTTATAAATGTTGATAGTTTGTACAAATTTTTATTTTTTATTGTTCCATATAAATTCAGTAAATTATATAGATTTGGTGATTTAGAACAAACTGAATGATTAGAAAAAAGAGGAAAAAGTACGTAGAAAAAGAAAAATAAGATTATAAAATTAAGAATAAAAAAATAATATATATATATATATATATATATATATTATATTATATTATATGTTGCTCAACCTTTTTATTTTTATACGAACTTAAATTAATATCTACCGATATTTATGCGATATATATTTATGGTGACAAATCTTTTTGTTCTTTGTTTTATATATATGAGTAACAAAATTGTCTCACCTAAATATATTTGTTCTTGCTAATAAGAAGTATAATGTTGTTGATAAATAATTATTTTAGTAATGAAAATATCTTTTTTAAAAAACTATGAATTAAGACTTAAATTTTATTCTTTAACTAAAAATTTCACTAATCATCAATTCATGTTATTAAATTATTAGCATATAATTTTCAAATGGTTGTTTTAGTTTTCGAAGTCTTATTATTTTAAATCTAAAAGTGAGATTTAACTTTTCTCTGTGACGAAAGAATCATAATCCAAAAACAAACCGGAGAATGATAGAAAGTAATGAGAAAGAAAATGAAAGCCCATATAAATTTACTTAGATTATTGAAAAATCATAATAAATTGGGCCAAGTCCACATTAGGCCGAGTCCACATAGCTGGAGAAGATTTGGTTAGTATATGAATGTCAATTCTATTGTTCTTGCATCTCATCACCCTCTCAGATTTTCTCTTTCTTCTTCTTTCTCATTGTTTATAGCAGTTGAATACTAATCATTTTAATCTCTCTCATGTACTTTAAGAACATTATGATTTTGGTTAAAGATGATGAAAATTCTTTATACAAAACTTATATATATATATATATATATATATATATATATATTATTATTATTAGCATTGTTTTTCTACTTTACGTTGCAATTGTCGAGAATAGTTTGAGTGTGAGTCAAAAGTCTCACATTAGATAAAATAGACAAAATTAAACACTATATCAAAATACCATTACCTTAAAATTTTGGAATAAAAGTGGTGTCATCGAAGCAATAACACCTAAATCAAACTATGCTTTTTCACAGTTTCTCAATTTCTTAAATCATCTGAAAAAAAATATTGTATCCTAACACTTCTAAAACACATATAATATATATGGATAAAGATAGTTTAACCCATCATTTTTGACCCACTTTTAACTCATGACTTCTATCGTTGTCCAATATATATATATATATTATAAACAATATATTTCACCAAAAAAAATATAAATATAAATAACCACAGGTGTCACTCCTATTCCTTTATATCAAAACCTGCAAATTGTTACCCTCCACGTTCAAATCGAGCTAAGAATATATAAATTTATGTATTCGTACTATTCACGTATCACTAGCAGACCTAATTTTCAAGTATAAATATCTTTTCATAAATATATTTTAGGGTTAAATATGTTTTTAGTCCCTCAAGTTTCAGCGAAATTTGGAATTAGTCCCTCATCAAAACTTTTGACCAATTTAGTCCTTCATCTTTCAAAATGCCATGAATCTAATCCTTGTAACCAAATTTGGTTAAGTTTATCTGATGTTTCAAGCGCATTTCATGATAGTATTTAAATTATTTACACTGTTTGATACATTTTTGTTTCAATGTTAACTTAAATACTATCATGAAATGTGCTTGAAACGTCAGATAAACTTAACAAAATTTGGTTAAAAGGACTAAATTCACGCATTTTGAAAGATGAAGGACTAAATTGATATAAAATTTTGATGAGGGACTAATTCCAAAATTCACTAAAACTAGAGGGACCAAAAACATATTTAATCCTATATTTTACCACTTTTCATTATCGATCATGATGTTACTACTAAGATGTTACTGAAGAGGTTATAAGCTATGTAAAACAGAAATAAAGTTCATACAGTCACAAATTCATACTCCAAATTTAGAAATATTGTCAATCTAAAATATTAGTTAAATTATTAAACTTCATAATTATTCTAAATACAAAAATAATAACCGAAAATAAATAGTAAAAAGAAAATCTCAATCCATTCTAATTCACAAGATCCAGCAATAATTAATATATATAATTAGATAGTTTTTCTATCAACAATAAAAAATATATTAATAAGAAACATTGAGATGTTAACCATTTTACAAAAATATTAAATAGTAAAGGGTACATTAACAAGGATTACAGACAAAGAGATAGAATTCAAAATAACAAATAAACTCTTCAAATTTTTAAGCATTTTAGTAAAATCTTACAATTTGTCATCCAATCATAATCTTTTCCTTTACTCAATAAAAAGTTTTAAGTCTAACCGATCTTTACAAAACTAATATATTATAAATTCGTTTTATTTTTAGTAAGCTAAGATTTTCAATCATTATTTCATTATTAAATCATAAACTGTATACATATATTATATTAAATTTAAAGCATGAACCCAGTACATCGAGAGAAGAATGCCAGGGTGTTGTTTATTTCACAAATAATTCCACAACTATATATCTTGCAAGTTGCAGCTACATGCTCTAATATGCATAATATTGATGGTGTTATCTATAATTTGAAAGTATCATGCATGAAATCATAATCATTCTATTCATCAAACAGTAGTAGACTCTCCCTGATCATGAATAACAAGACATAACCTAATTCCAGAATTTAGATCAACCCACACACCAGAGCTAACTAGTAGAATTTTGGGATCAGACTCCTTTGATCATTTGTGGAGCTTCAGATGACTGCAAGAGAACCACTCTCAGGTTTTTCACTAGATCATTCATTGTTGCGTTGAATTTTTCACCCATCTGCGGTAATTGAAGCAAGATACAGTCTTAATAGCAGTTTGCAAAATCAATGCTCTCTAAATTTTTCTAACAAAGTTTTTTCTTTATAAGAGTCATGATGCTAGTGTACCTGAGCAACGATGCTGATGTCAAGAGTTGAACTTCCAAATGGCATTACACTGTTGCTGGTTGTGGAGAGATCAAGGGTATTAAGATAATCCAAAATTTTTATCAAAATGCCATTTTGTATCTTGCAGTGAATCCGGATTAGTACATCTTTTTTAAACACTCTTGCTTCCACTGTAGGGAGTGCTTCATTGGTTTTATAGCATTCATCAGATTTCGTTGCACCAGAGGTTGTCCCTTTATCATCACTACAAATAACGTTGGACCTCTGATGAACAAAAGACACCGACTCTACCCTTGTCCTCTTGCATTGTTCTTCTAGTTCTCTTACACGCTCTTTAAGTCGTTTCACATAAGTGATTGCTTCGCAAAGTATGGTTGCCTTGTCGATCTACACACTCCATAAAACATTCCATTGTTCAATTGTTTCTGTTTCTCAAATAGCATCACATATATAAACCTTCCACGTGAATGAAGGAAAACAACTTAAAAATGGCGTTTTCTATAAACTAAACTCAGTTAATGAATTATACAATAATAAAGTATGTGACATCACTCACTAACCTTCTTCAAACCAGGTATGGTGGCTGAAAGTGCAATGAATCTCTCTGTCAGTTCCCGTCTCCTTTTTCTCTCAGTCATTATATGGTCCAGTGTCTCTCCAGAACTTCTACCTTTTCTTGTTGCTGAGTTGGCCTTAGGTTCAATCTCATGTTTTTCTGAGACCCCTTTTGAGGGAAGACACGCGCCACCGCTCCCTGCGGCTACACCCTCTTGGTACGGCGGTTTTCCATCGTAGGTTTGGCAGGTAGCAGCAACTACGGTGGAGTCATTGAAAGATAGAATATACGCAGTTGGAGGAGAAGGGGCTGTGGCAGGTTTCTCTGGTGCATGTTGTGATGAGAACAGAAAGTTAGAGCTGTTGCTCTTCATCACAACGTTGCTGTTCTTGTTGCTGGTGAGGGTTGTGTAATCACTGCCACCATAGTTTGATCTGGTTTGAACCTTGGGAGAGTGAGTTTCACTGTCAGAAGAGAAAGCTGGTCGATGCATGATCTCCTCAAAGATCTGATCTTCATCATCCAGTGACTCAATCTTGTGGCTTTGGTTAAAGAAATCAAAATCTTGTATCTCCTATGAAACAAAATGCGCAAATTCAATCACCAATCTTTACATAAAAGTATGCAATATTAACACATATTTACTCTCTAATTAGTCTAAAGAATTGTGGAATATGATAAACATATATGTTACCATATCAGAAAACCAGTATTTTTGGCATGGCTCCCCCATTTGCAGTGGATGAACGGAGAAGAAAAGAAAGTGTAGATACAGACTTGGATTTGATTCTAGGGATTGAGAAGAGAATGGTGAATAATATAAATGGGAATGAGAATGACAGAAAACAAAAACTCGTTGAACATGCAACTTTTATTTCCACCGTTAGATTTCCATCGATTTCACGCAAGTGCTTATCATTTGGAAATCATCACGAGTAAGGACCACATGGTGGGACAGTGATGTTACCTACCACTTCATCTGTGTCTCTTCTAACGATGGTGACGCTTTTACAGAAACAAAGCAATAAACAAGATAATTAGCAGATACATAATTTCTGCAAGTTTGAGTAATTTTCTTTTGAAATTTGCCAATCTTGTGAAAACCTTGTTTTCTCTTATAACAACACCCTTTTGTTGGTTGTTTTGTATCATACATATTTTCATAATAGAAATGTTGAATGCCACCACTGAATAACACAGAAGAAGAATATGTATACCGGTTATTAACCATATTTATATGCTGAATGTTTTCTGTAAACGCTGCTTTGAAAACCTGCTATTCTTTAACACACGTCGTACATTCATGCCTTTTCTGCAAGACAATTCATACTATATAGCAGTTCCTTTTTTGTAATGTGTAGATACCTTTCACCTTTTAACCCTTTATGTTTTCTGAATATATATATATATATATATAGTTACGGATATATATGAATTTCTCTTTTTTCTTTTCTTCCTTCACTGCTGATATATTATTTTATTTCACTGCTATTTCTATATTCTACTGCATAAGGTGTGTATCAGTGACTTTTGGAAGGTTTATGCTGTTGTTCCGCGGTCAAAAATCAGAAAATAATTCATCATAAAGTAACTTTTGCTTAAACAGTACAATTAAAGTCTGAACATAAAGCATAAAAGAACACTGGTGAAGGGCCGAATTTCTCAGACACCAAACAAAGCAATCAAGGTGCAATCAACACCTGCTATGGGAACAATAATGAACAATGATGAAGCCACATCTTATTTTTGTTTGTACCCAGATGAAAAAAACAGTGAAATAGAATGAAAAAACAAAATAAGAACACGAGTGAGAGATGTGGTGGTAACTGGTATTATTGTTATACTGTTTTACATTATGTTGGTTAAATCTCAAATGATATGTAAATTAGTTAGACAAACTTTAGTTTATGTTTTAGTAAGAGATGATGATTCCTCTGCAATCTGCATAGTACCAGGAGAAAAAAGAAGTCATTGTTGGTCAAAATGAAAAAGGCATCGTTGTTGATGTTCTTCTTATCGGTTCTGCATTGCATGTTATGTGAAACCATCACCCCACAAGAATCAGCAACAAAAACTGTCATTTCAGTGTTGCAACTTCCAAGGTTTAGCCGTGCATGTATGTGTATGGATCCTTCCAACACAACCTTTCGGGCAAAGGAAAAATATTTGGTGAAATTAGACATCGATGAATATCCTGATAATTAACGAGTATTTTTAATAATGAATGAAATAATAGATTTAATTTATATATTATGAATTGGCTTTATTTCTAGTTGATATGGAATTTTCAACACACTCTCTCACATCAAGAAAATTTATTGGGATAGATTCTAACTTGACCTAATACCATGTTAAAAGTGAGTTTTAAGTCTAATTTAATAATTTCACAAAACTGACTTGTAAGGTGAGATTTGCACCTCACTTATATATTATTAATTGACCTTATCTCTAATCGATGTGAGAATTTCAACTGAATTAAAACTTATTTTAACAGAATTTGATATTTACTGTATCTATTATTCCACCTGAATTTAGAATATGTATATAAATGCAAATCTTACCTTACAAATCGATTATAGTTTAAAAATCACTCTCTATCTCTTTTAGTCGACGTGGATTTTGTACCGTGTTGGATCATGAAAAGAAAATCTCAAACTTTTTGGAGTTCTCACTCACTGCTCCCAAAGAGCATTACAATTCACACCTGTCCAATGAAAAAGTTATTAAAGCATCAAAATTTTGTCGTCTTACGCTGGAGGAGGTTTGTCCCGTCCTTTTAACATTCGCATTTGTCTTCTACGGAACATGGTATAAATCCAAGCATCGATTCACGTAAATTCCTTATTCTTTATTCGTGTAATTCTTTATTCTAAGATGTTTTTTTACAAGAAATCGTTCTTGTCGTGTAACTGTAACTGCGGATTCAATGACTGTACTTTAACTATCATAATAAATATTCACCAACCAGTTTTTTTCACGTTAGTTGGTAACTTATGTGTCAACAAATGGCTTTAGAGCTTCCAAAGGGGCTTCATTTCTTGAATCAACAATTTCATGTAAGTACATTGAAAAAACAAAAGCACGCTAAAAATTCACTTTTGTTTACTATGGATGAAAAGTAACCGATTATGTTTAAATATATATGTGGTTACTCGTAGTATAGGAAACTTATAAATGCAATACTTGTATTCCTTCACATTGCAAGGACGAATCGAGACTCTCATATGACTGTTCGATCTTTTGAGAGAGGATCATCAAGGAGATACAACACCAATAAATATGAGTCCAACTCACATATAAAGGATTAATACCGCTCTTAATTCAAAATTTTAAGACGATGGGTTTATAGGTTTTCATCGTTATATGGTACTCAACTTTTTCATTTCTACTCAACATAAGACTTATATTCACACTTGGATTCGCAACAAACAAAAATACTAAATCAAGACTCATACTCAATATTCAATTTTACCCTCTACATTCTTTGTCTGACCAACTTAAGTTGGTGTGATATTTCATTCTCTCTTCATATTATTTATGGAAACAAAATTTATTATTTTGTTGGTCTATGGATGATTTGGTACATCTTGTTTCGAAATTTATAAAATAATTGATTTGTGTTTGTGATTGATAAGTGATGTTCATGTCATAATGAATTGAGAGTTAGTTTTTTTTTCTTCTTTTTCATTGTGACTCAATGAATATCTTAATCTTTATATAAATAAGATTGTGTCATGAGAAGATAAAAATAGCCGCAATGTTTGAAGGTGAAATAACACTACAAAACAAATGTATTAAAATAGTAAAATCATATTAGATTTAAGATTTTAGCATTATCTTATTTCAATGAAATGTTATATAAAAGATATGTCTATTTTATTGTCCGATTTTAGGAACATCAACCACATTCATGGTCGCACTCCCTCACATAAAAAGAACTAAAACAGCAACCGCACAATGGGCCTGGGCTTGGGCCTGGGTTACTTTAAGGTGAAGGATAGCCGGCCTATTTGTTTGGGTACTTTTGTTAGAACTTTTTGAATATGGGGCCTACCAATAGTACACACTTAATATATATATATATATATATATATATATTAATTACGTAATTCTTTAATTTAGAAAGTTATGTAAAAAAATAGAGTAAGAGTAGATAGTATAGATGCGGAAAAACAATGGCACTTACATTTTATCATGAACAATCATCTCTGCGAAATTTATTGGATGTTGACTTATATGATACTAATAATAATTTTTATCATACATATTAAAATAGGTTTAATTAAAATCCAACTCGATGATATATAATTAATTTATAAGGTAAAATTTGTATTTTTTTTATAAATTATATATTTATATATTATGAATTAATCGTATAAGTAATCCAGAAATGATTTCCGATACTAATCACTTATGTGAAATTTTGGACTACATTTAAAAGAAAATTAAATCTCAACAGAATAACATTTTGCCAGTTGAAAATCGTAAAAAAAAATGACAATTTGAATAAAACGAATTCAATTAATTACGATTAGTTTTTGTTTGGGTCAATAGAATTCACTGATTTGTAAATACACAAAAAATACTTTTATAACATATTGTTTTATTTCAAAAAAACGACACAATCTTGTATTGAAAAGGGTAAAGATTTTAAGATGTTTAAATAAACTAAAACATTTTATTTTAAATTACAAAATGAGAGTGACATGAATAAGTGTTAGGATTTAGCGTTTATCAGTAGATCAAAAGAAAAGATATAGTTATTAGTCAAAGTGCAATTCTTTCTACTTAAGAGTGTAACAATTCAATTGACATAATTTGATTGTGACCCGGTCCACTCCATTTCTGCCACGAAAATTTATTTAAGAAGTTTATATTGCGAAATAAATGGCAATAAAAAAAGAGAAAAGAGAAGTGAAAAGAAGAATGAGGTTTGTTTGAGTTTGGAATTGGTTTTTTTGATGAAAAGGACGAAAGATGGAACACACAAAAAGGTTGCATTATTTGGGCAAAAGCTGAGAATTGGAACAGAGGCATGAAAGTTGGAAGAAAGAGATAGAAGCTTACACCAATTGGCATAGCACTCGAGTACGAAAATGATAAAGATATCATTGAAACACACTTTGTTTGTCTCTTCTTCTTGGGATTGTGTAACACACTTTCTCTCTCTCTCTCTCTCTTTCTTTTGCAAAATCCGAACGCATTCTTACTCGTTACTCCATGCAACTGCAATTGCAATGCCAAATCTCTTGGTCCAAAGAATGAGCACAGTGCAGAACACAAAAAACTTGGCGTGCTTCCTCTTCAACTTCTTTACTCTCTTCAAAACTTAACTTCACTTTCTCCGATTACGCTCGCACACACGCCCATGCTTCCCCTCTTTATGCTCCATTCACCGACATTCTTTCCATTTCACAGGCAATGTTTACTCCCACTATTCTATCATTCTTAAATTATTATTTATGTATCGTCTAAATTTAATTTAACTTTACAAAATTGACTTTTAGTTCATATTTGAATTCATTTATACGCGATAAATTGATTTTATCTTTAAGTTGATGTAAAATTTTTGATACATATTAGTACAGCGAAGCGTTTTAACATCCGTTATTTTCAACATTTTACTTCGATGTTTAAACCGAAACATATCAAAGTAAGTTTAGAAAGAAGGATCTTGAAAGTCTTCAAAGCCTATAATTGAACAAATAATTTCAAAAATATCACTAAACTTTAAAAGACTTCGTTTTTTATTGAAACGGAAGCCTATTAAGCAATTTCAAATGCATTTTTTGTTCTAGTGACATCTCTATCACACCTATACATATACATCTCAAATATAAAAGTAAATATTAACAAATGGTACGATGATAGTTCAATAACATATGAAACACTAAATCTAACAAACAAAAAATCTCGTTAAATAGTTTCTAATTTATAAATTTAAAATCTGAAATTTAAATCTAGTTAAATTTTACAAAACTTGTAAAATGAGATTTACACTTATTTATGTACCATGAATTCGTCTTGTTTCCAACTTTACACAAGACTTCCAATAATTTTTTAAAGAAAAATAATATTTTAACTCACTTTTTTTAGCAACTTTTAACCTATTACTTCAATCATTATTAGATCATCCTTTTTTATTCTTTTTAATGATGTGATGTGATGATCTAATGGTGATTGAAGTGGTAGATTAAAAATGGATCAAAAAAAGTGGGTTAAAGTATAATTGTCGTTTCCTAAATCTGTCAAACAAAAGTTTTATTTATTTTTTTACCATAAACTTGGAAAACCAATCTGGTTTAGTTTTGGAGGTCTGCATATTTCTGTAATCAGTTGAAAGATTGAAAGGAAGTGAAGAGAAAAGATGATGTAATGAAATAAAAGACCATACTTCACTCTTTTCTTTGTATTTCATATTATTATAAGAGTATGAGTATTGCCACTAGCAAAAGGGTTACCTTGGGAAAGGTATAAAACTATGTGTTTGTGTGTGTGTGAGACCGAGAGAGTTGAGTTATGTTGATTCTTTTGCATGGATCGTTGAGAAAGGCACATTTTTAAAGAGATTGACTTGTGATTTTTGAGACTGAACTAAGAAGAAACGAAGGTGAGAGAAAGAGTTTACCAAAAATTGCGAAACTCAGTGTTTGCACTGTGCAGATTGCATAGATCCAACCCAAAGATTTTACTATATAAGAAAACAATCACTGTTCATCCATCAACAATCCATCGTTCATCACTTTGCATGCATTTGTTCATACCATTTTCAAGCTCGCTTTTCAAGTTTTCCCCACGTGAAGTTGACGAGGGCATTTATGCAAAAACAAAAGAGTGGAGAGGTTCGATTTTTATAATAGAAGAGTGTTTCTAAAAGTTTTGAGACAAACACTTTGTACATTGTTCTGACTTTTGTATATTATGCTCTAACTTTACTTTTGAAAGAAGAAAAAAAAAGTAATCTTTTCGCTTTAACTAAGCATCATTCGTCTTCAAATTACTTATTCTTTAAAGTTATTCTCAAAAGTTTCAATTAGTTTATTACAATATTTTAATGGGTGAAAGGACTGTAGTATTTATTACTTAACTCAAAAAAGTTTTACACTCATTTCATATTTACTATATTATCATTCAATTTTTATTTTCTTTATTAATATAAAATTTTATTTTTTTAATAATTATTTTATCTCTAAAAATAGATTGTCAAAGTACTTATTTTGATGTCAAAAAATCGTTTTTCTTAATCAAAATTACTTACAAATTAACAGTATTCTTCGTTTTTTCAGAATATATAATCGCAGTAAAAGTACCAGGTTAATCTATTAAAAGAAAATAGAACAAGAAAATGAAAATTAAAAATCACTTTCTGATTGTAGATTTATTATTCTCTTGAGTTTAGCTTAATTTGACTATACCATTGAGTACGGACGGGAATAGAGAGATATATAAGATAAGCAGATCGTGTATATTTACGGATTTATCGTATTTTTTTAAGTTAAAAATAATTTTTTAAAATTCAAATAAAAATTACCAATATAAAATAAAAAAAAATTAATCTCATATTATTAAAAATATTAAAGATCGAAAACATATGTTTTCAATAAATATTACAATAATCTTTTTAAAAAGTACCATATATACTTCCGTAACACTCCTTAAAAAAATTATTTTTTTTGTCTATTTTATTTCGAATATTTTTTCTTTTGTTGTGAAAAAAAATTGTAAGAAATTGCTACCAATTTTCTTGTAAAATATTTTGTATAAAACACTTTTCGTAACAATTTTTGTAAGAAATACTTGTAAATTTTATAATTTTTTAAAAAAATATTATCCACGAAGAAATTACATATCAATTAAAATTCTTAAAAAAAGGCAAAATAAAATTTTTTATTACAAATTCTTTTAACAAATTTGAAAAAAAATTCAATATATGAAAATTTCTACTAACGTAATTAACTCTTAATAAATTTATAATTTAGTACATACATGAATTATATTTTATACCTTTTTTTCTTTTTATATTTTACCTAAACCTAGTTTAAAAATTTACATTCATTGTGATCTAAAAATAAAAAAATAAAATAAAAACCTTTATAAATATTTTATTAAAATTAATTAAACTATTGCATTCTTTATTTTTCCTATGTTAAATCTTATAAACACTGGTTGTTATATATATATATATATATATATATATATTATTAAACATTGCTGATTGTTGTCACACTATAAATATTTTCTGTCCTATAAGTATAATATTTATTTATCACACATTGAAGTAAAAAGGTGACTTGGTAAATCACATAAAAAGCTTTATGCATATCACTAATTAGGGTACCATTCTGCATGTATCTAAATGTGATTGGAGAAAGAGAAAATAAATGCAACTAAGATACGAAGAAAGGTAATAAAAAATATATTGCGAAGGGTATTTTAATTGAGGAAATCTGAATCTGAAATGAAAGTGGAAATCAAATCCGAAATCTTGGTGCATTAATTGTTTGCAATGCTATCATCTGCTTCTTCCCATCTATTCCATCACCTATGCATAATTGCTTCTTGACCTTTGAAAGACATCTTCATGACATCATGCACAGATCATAATGCAAAATCTCATCATCTTCATCGTGCATGCTGTTTGTTTTTCAACATTTTTTCTGTAAAGCTATTATACTATTTACAATTCTTTATTCATTTCTTTTCCTGCATAATATATCATAAATGTTACTACGAGAAAAGACCAATGAAAACAAACCGTACCAGAAGAAGAAGAAGAATAATTATGACAAAGTTTGAATTAATCAGCACGAGGAAAGTTAAAAATTATGGAAAGTTTGAAGTTATATACACGAGGGTACTAATGGTTGCTTTGCTGAGAGAGGTGTTTCTGGTTTCCCCTGTGGTTATTTCGATGAACTACGTGAAGTGATAAAACTGATAAAAAAGAAAGGATTTGCACAGTCAATCATGTTTTGCAATTTTGCAGTCAAACAATCTTTTCCTTGACGACACTGTGACGCTCCTCCACTCATCTCTCATGTAACAAAAAAAACACTGTCATCGTTCTTTTACTAGGAGAGATCTCATGTAAAAAAAAACATCTTTGTTTCTCATACAACATGCATTAAGATTTCAAGGATCGATCACTAGTTCTAGAACCTTTGTTTTCCACTCAACAGTAGATTAATTACGATCCATACGAAGTATTGTTGTATTTCGTTACAATTTTGTCACTACAAGTTAAAGAAAAAGAATTTACATTTTGAAAACGTGAAAATGTGAAGAATAAAGAAAGGGTGAAGGGGCCCGTGCTATATTAGGTGTGTTGTGTTAAGGGACCTTCTGAAAGGGTGTGTATCCCTACAGTACAGCCTACAGCCAGCCTAGGAAAGACAAACATGTAGATACGAGGGATTACAGTCTTTTCAGATTTCACACCAATATCTATCTACACAAATCTACAATTTTTTTTTTCTTTTTGCTTAAATTTAACATTTTTAATAATTTTCGAACCAATTTTCTTCGACCCAATATAAATATCTCGTTCCCCTCTGTAGGGGCCACGACCACCTTTGATCCGAAAAGTCTAACTCCCATACTTATGACGATGAACGACGAAATCTACTTACACGCGCCAACCACCACCGTCGCCGCCGCTAACTTTTTCCCTCCGAAACCCGAAACGGTGTCGTTGCGGACGGTGGGGTCATCGCGGGAGCTGCGCTACGAAACGGGGCTGGAAGGGATCGCCGCGGTGGTTGGAGAACACGTTCTTTTCGGGACGTCGTCGTCGTCGACGTTGCATGCTCCGGAGACGCCGAAGAAAACGGCTGGGGTGTCGGCGAGCAAGAGTTACCGGGGGGTGCGGAAGAGACCGTGGGGGAGGTGGTCGGCGGAGATACGCGACCGGATCGGGCGGTGCCGCCACTGGCTGGGGACGTTCGACACCGCGGAGGAAGCGGCGCGTGCGTACGACGCGGCGGCGAGAAGACTCAGAGGCGCGAAGGCGAGGACCAACTTCAAGATACCCTCGGTGTTGCCTCTTTCTCCGTCGTCGGAAGGTGGTGTTGTGAAGCCGAAAGCCGCGCGCAATAACGCTAGGAAGTGTTCTTCTGTGGAGCAATTGTTCAGTGGTGTGCCTCAGGTTCGAAGAAACGATGGTGGTGGTGAGAATGTGAACGTGAACGTGGAGGTGGAGGTGAATTTGAAGCTGGGTGTGAGGAACAGTAGAATGGTTATTTAGGTTAAATAGTTGAATGTTTGTGTTGTACAAATTCTGTGTCTCGTTCTTGTTCTTCTTACGTTTCTCTCTGTTTTGTAAAACCGTGTAAGCAATGTTGGTTGAATGGGAAGAGCTTTGTTTTTTTAAGGAATGAATGTTGGAATAGAATCTAAACTGACTTAACTATGAACACGCAATCTTTATGTCTATTACATACATTTGAATGTCTTAATATAGAAACTAATAATTGTCTCTGTGAGGGTTTAACTCTTTCATGAAAAGAGTAAATTTTTTTTTTGAATGCAACTGAGATTGTTACAGATGATGATCATAGTCTGGTTCTGGTTTGGTTGGAAGCAAAGGTGCGTGTTGTTGGGTGTACGATGATGTTTGCATATTATTATGTATTATTATTGTTGTTATTATAATAATGTTTTAGTTTTTTGAAGTTATAATAATTGTACTTTTTACATAGTGGATGTGAAATGATGGAGATCTGGTATTTTGTCGCAAAAAGAAGAGTACAAGTGAGAGTTCTATTCCTGGAGTTGTGAATGGCAGTGGCAGTTGCAGAAGGAGAGAAACTTCTTGAGGTCAGATCGAAGGAGAGATTCAAAAAATATGGTGCCAGTACTACGTAGCCACTTCTTTTTCGAAAAAAATTGAACAAATTAAATTATTATTATTGTTTTCGGAAATATCATGGTATCTTTGGTTTAGCAAAGAAAAGAAAAAAAGAAGATAGAGAAAAAATAAATGAAGAGTCTTTTGGTTTTTTAAGTTCTTTAGCATAGAGAAATTAAAGATATTCATATTAAAAAATAATTAAAATTCATTTCAAAGGCAATAGAAGAATATTCAGAGGCCATATTTTCATCTGGAAAAATATTTTGTCGATATTGATACAATAAAATAAAATATTCTGATAATAACCTAATAATTTATGAGATTATTGTAATTTGTAGGTGTGGGTAAAAAATTTAATTTTCTTGATCCAATCTATTTTTGTTCCAATCCACTCCATTTATAATTCATTTTATTAAAAATCTAATCCATTTAAAATCCATTTAATGGATATGGATTCCAATCTAATTTACATTTTATATATCTTATGGATTGGATATCCATTTTATAAATCAAGATTTTTAAATATGGATAATCCAAAAAATCCAATCCAAATTTTCAATTTAAATTTTTAGTTGGGTTAAACTAAAAGTTGAGATGAACTATGCTATATTCAGACTTGGATAGGCCTTGCTTGGCGATCTATACGGATCGGACAGGCCCGACAACCATAAGAGGTTGGGCGGACCTAAAGATATGAACGAGATAGGCGGGCCCGACAAATCGAACGAGTCGATCAGGCCCAATGACCTGATGAGTCACGCGGACCCGAAAACCCGAACGGACCAAGCAGAACCAATGACGAAAACAAGTCAGGCAGCCCAAAGACCCGAACGAGTCAGGCAGGCCCAAAAACCTGAACAGGCCTGACAACCCGAACGGGCCCGAAGACCCGGATGGGCCGGACGACCTGGCGATCCGGATGGGCCTGACGAGCCTGACGACCTACACGGGCCTTACGACCCGAATGGCACGATGACACGAACGAGCCCTACGACCCGAACGGGCCCTACGACCTAGACGGGCTCGACGTCCCGGACGGACCCTACGACCCGGATGGGCCCGACGACTCAGACGGGCCTGATGACCTTGACGTACCTAACGACCTAGACGGCCCCACGATTCGAACGGGCCCGACTACCTGATTGGGCCCGACTATTGGGTCGTCTGGCCCGTCTGGGTCATTGGGCCCATTCGGGTCGTCCGTCGTCGAGCATGTTTGTGTTTTCGGGCCCGTTCGGGTTGTCCGGCCCGTTCGGGTCATCGGGCCCGTCTGGGTCTTTCGGGTCGTCGGGCCCGTCTGGATCGTCCGGGTTGTCGGGTTCGTCTGAGTCGTTGATCCCATCCGAGTCATTCGAGCCTTAATGACACAAGTTTTAAGAAATTCAATTTAAATTTCTTTTATTAAAAATGGATTCTGGATTTTAAACTTGATCCAAATATTTGGATTGGATTTAAATCTTGATCCAAATATTTGGATGTGGATTCTAAAAAAATCCAAACTACTTTTGCTAAAAAAATGGATTTGGGTCAAAAATCTAATCCAATTATTTGGATATAAAATATCCAATCCATGCCACCCCTAGTAATTTGATTGCAAGGTCAACATAAGGTATTATTATGATCATTTTCGTCCTTATTTTTAATCAATTTGATTTTAGTGTCAATTGTAGATTATTCAGTTCTCCAAATAATACATAAATATATCAGAAAAATGTAACATTAATAATTGTGAATAAATTCACTTGAATAAAAGTATATGGTTGGTGAAATTTAATTTTTATACTGAATGACTTATATGTAGTATTATTTTATTTATTACAATAAGTTCTTGTTATATTGTTCAACTTGTTATGTTACCCACTAACAAATACGATTAGTTGCTTTCTTTTTAATAATACGTGAAAGCATCATAAATTCCAAAGTCAGAAATTGAAAAAGACATCATTATCTTGAAACATACGTCATCTCTATATATACAAAAAAAATAATTTTTTGATTATTAAATTTTGATAATATCTTTTTTTATAATTTTAGATGTTATTTTTTAAGTAATTTTTTATTTTTTTAGTTTTCCATTTTTAAATATTGTAAAATTACTTAGAAGATATTATCTCATGTGATAAGAGAACATTATCAAAATTTAATAGTCAAAATATTATTATCTACATAGAAAAGGAGGAAAAGTACGTAACTATGAAAAAAATATAAGTTGATTTAAATTTTTTTTACTCATACTGATTTTTAGGTGTATTGGATTTGAATAATTACGTGTTTTTCAAAATATATAAAAATTTTATAAAAAAACTTTACAATTTTTTCTAAGAAAAAAAATAAGAAAAAAATTAAGTGAAAGACATTATAATAATTTCATCCTAATAAAAGTTATATAAAATGATTTATAATTTTTTTGAAAAATTTTTATATTAACCAATAAATATTATTGTTAGATGTTTGTCGATCTAAGTCTTAAAATATAAAATCACATTAAATATAATTATATGTTATATATATATATAAGTATTTTTCTGCTATAATAAAAGTTAAATGAAAAATACGACTATATCAAGAATTTTAATAAAATAGTAAATAAAATTGATTATTTCACCACCAACCAATACAATTCAGACTTTTTATAAAATTTTTAATTGCCTTAAACTTTTGTTTTACGTTAAATTTGAAGATAAAATGAATATTTTTTTGATATATTAAAATGAAACACTCAATTATTTAAATATTTTATTTGATGGATACACATAGCATAAATTATGTCTACCTCACATTTTTTCTTATTTTAACCAATTTCAAAACTATTCTATTTAGAACGCATCTTGAGAAAAATAATTGAAATTAAAATTACATCTAAGTTATAATTAAAAAATAAATTTAAATATTTAAATCTAAATGTAAAATTAATTATTATATGTAGTTTCTTCATTAGGTAAAATTTGAAATAAATTAACGAAAAAAAGGTTAAAAGTTCCCAAAATTAGTGATCTTTTCCAATGTTCTCTCTTTCTTTAAATTTTTCATTGATATAATAATTTGATTTAAATTTTCATTTTTTTTTAATTTTTTTGATTTTTTTGCTTGACTCAAATTATTTATAAATACAGATTAATTTAAAAATGATCTTATAAAATATTATAAACAAATTATAAGGATTTGTGTTTTGTGTGATAAGCGTGGAAAATTAATTGGCAAGTTGTAATTCAGTTTAATTTATATTTAAATTTATACCATAAGACGTATTTGGTCTTTTCTTTCTGGGCTTCTACACTCAAAATGAAAGTGGACTGGTATTAGAAACTAGATGGGTACACTTAGCAAATAGATAACTTTATCACGGAATAAATACAATTGATCAAAAGTCAAAAAGTCATTAACATTATAATAGAATTAAGGTTATTTGAGATCTTAGAATAACTTTTCATATGAAATAAATCATATTGAATGAAGAGTACTTAATATTGTAGTTAAAAAAAAATCGCAGGAACTTATCAAAAACGGAAATTATAATAGATGTGTATACTCAATGTTAATATACATTTTATTTTTTGATATTTGGTTTGAAACCACTTTTTCCTTTGAGAAAAAAAAAATACAAAGTAGAAAAAATAAATAAATCTAATCATAGCAAAACATTAATTTAACTGATGAAAGTTTAAGATTACATAGTCACATTATTAATCATTGAAATACGAGTAATGTAATATTTTTAGAAAGTATAACATTAATTGTATACAAATTGTGAATATAAGTGAAGCTAATCCACATTTTATTGAATAAAATAATAATATACTAATATTTATAAAAAACTTAATTATATTTTAATTTTTATTCAATTTAATTTTCTTTTATTTTTAGAATATCCATTAAATCTTTTTTCGATATTAATGATAGTATAGATTAATTTGATGTATAAATTTTAGCAACAAAATTAATTAATTTATCGAAAAAAACTTAATATCAATTCCTTCATTACTGATTTTATTAATATCCTCATTACTGATTTGTGAAGTCTTTGTTTGATGAAAAAGATTTGGAAGGAAGGTATAAGTTTTGCTTTGCTTGTCTATTTGCTACATTGGTGTTCGTGAAAATTGAGGTTTCTGATGCTTATGAGAATGTTGATAGGCACTTGTTAGGGAATTAATACTGTCACTTTGATGTTATGCAGTTGCAGAACTCACTTATAACAAAAATTAAGTGAATTATAACTTTTTAATTTTCGTATTATTATTTTTGTTAAAAATACATTAGCTCTAAGGACCTGATGGAAAGTTAAATTTACAATGACAGAATAATTATTCTATAATTTAGAAACTTAGTTACATCAAATTCATCTTAAATGGAGTGGAATAAATAAAATAGAATACATTATGATCTACTTTTTTGTATTTTTGTATTATTCTTTTTTCAAATATAAATTAAGTGAATTATAACTTTTTAATCTTCATGTTATTATTTTTATTAAAAGTACATTAGCTCGAAGGACCTGATAGAAAAGATAAATGTACAATGACAGAATAATTATTCTATAATTTAGAAACTTAATTACATCAAATTCATCTTAAATAGAGTGGAATGAATAAAATAAAATATAAAGCATTTTTGTATGAAACTTTAACAAAATTTAGTGTGAAATATTTTTATACGAAATATGAATCCTCTAAATATATAGGTGAATAAATATAATTAAATATTGTTAATAACAAAAAAAAACTCATAAATGTATATTAATATTTTATTATATGTACTTTAATATTATTTTTTATTTGAATTTATGTTTTAATAGTTGTATATTTTTCAAATGTGTAAAATTCTATAATTTTTATACAAATATTTTAGTTGGTATAAAAATAACAATAATATAATTTAAGAAAATTAACTAGTTTATGTAATAATTAAAAATTAATAAATTTAAAATTTGAAAATATTTTTAAGTAAAATTGAATATGAAACAAATTTAAATAAAATTAGTTATGTTAAAAATATATAATAAGATTATCAATTTGCATAAAAAGATCAAATTTAATAAAAATATTTGTATAACATTTATATAAAAGTTAATTTTTGTTTTATTTTGGAGGAAAACGAAATTGTACAATTTTTACAAAAGTTAAGACTAAATTGAGAAAAAAATTAAAATATAGGAATTAAATTGAGAATGAGAAAATGATACTTGGCATAATAGTGATACGTGATATAGTCACATGACACTATCTCAGCTTAATACGTGACAAATTTTTAATTTTTTTAAAATAAAAGAAATTCAAAAAATTCAGAAACTGACACGTAACTCTCCATTTAACACCGTTACTACACTAGTAACGAAAATGACTTGATTGCGTCAAATTATCTAAAATAAAAATCAAATTACAATAAAAATAATTGAAAGATCAAATTAATATTTTGCTACAAAAATAGAACCACATATATAATTTAACCTTAATTATTTTATCATAAAAAAGAAATTTAACCTTTTAAATTTGGAGCGTCAAAGGGTGGGTAATAGAACAGAATGAGTTTTTAAAATTAAAATCAGTGACTCACTCGTTCACTCACTCACTCGAGCTAAAACCCTAACGAACCCTATCTGGTGCGATCTTCCGCCATGGCCCTTCTCCGTCTGAATCGTCGAAGCACAACCAGCTCTCGCATCCTCTGTTTCTCTACTTCGAATTCCGATTCTAACTCCAACTCCAACTCCAACTCTCCCTTCACTCCCCTTTTCAGAGACATCAAGGACAGTCTCAAGCAACCCTCTTCCTCTTTCTCAAACCCTCGCTCCCAACAACCCTCCACAGACAAGATCCTAAAAAATCTCAGCGAGTTCCGCGCCAAGACCTCTCCACCTCCGCCCGGCGACCCGTCGCAGCAGCAGAACCAATTCTCGTTCCAGGAAATCTACCAGCGCCGCAACATGCAGGGGAGTCCCTCCAGATCGGGACAATCGCCCCTCCTCAACATGGATTCCATTCGCGAGAGCTTGCGGAAGGTTAGTGGTGCCCAAACCTCGCAGCGGCAGGGTAATCTTGGGGTGATCGGCGGCACGAGCGCCTTGCCGCAGGCCATTTTCGGGAAAGAGATGAGGAAAGAGGGTACGGAGTCGACGGCGATGTTTTCGGCGGGGTTCTTGAAGACTTACAGCGTGGAGGATTTGGGGAGGAAATTGAGGACGCTGAGGCCGGAGGGAAAGGAAAAGGATTGGTTTTCAGTGAGGGAGTTGAGTGAGAGGTTGACGAGGTTGAGGAAGATGGAGGAGGAGCAAGCCCGTTCCAATCCCCGTGATGCTGCTCTTAACGTAATAAGAGGATGTCTCGTTGAGATGAATGATGAGCGTACTCTTGCCGCGAAGAAAGCTTCAAGTCAGTAACTACTTTAACAAAATCTTCTTCTTGTCATTTTTTTAACCATATAAATGGTTAACTAACTGCTTTTATGTGTGTGTGTTTTCCAGTGCAGGGATTTAGCATATTGGGCCATTTGAGTGGGACTTCAACCTACTCTCTGGAACCTCCTAAACCCGATCTTGTTGAAAAGGCAATTATTGTTACATTCTACATCTTTTGCTTTTATTTGTTTGTGTCGACCTTCATTTCATTCTATTCACAACCTGTTATACTGTTTTTGTTTTGATGTCCTAATATTGGCACTGTTTATTCCCAGTACTTTCATCCGGATAACATGTCCTCTGCTGAGAAGATGAAAATTGAGCTTACCAAGGTTAGGGATGAGTTTAAAATGTCGGAGTCGGACTGCGGTTCTGCGCGTGTTCAAAGTAAGGGGAAATGCTCATTACTGATTTGGGAAGTCTTTGTTTGATGGAAAAGATTTGGAAGGAAGGGATTAGTTTTGCTTTGCTTGTCTATTTGCTACATTGGTCTTTGTGAAAATTGAGGTTGCTGATGCTTATGAGCATTTTGATAGGCACTTGTTAGGGAATTAATACTGTCCCTTTGATGTTATGCAGTTGCACAACTCACAACTAAGATTAAGCATCTATCAGCAGTTCTACACAAGAAGGTTAGTTGTCCCATCGTTCCCATCTTTTTTTTCTTAGATATACTTTTGTGTTTGTGACCAGTGACTAGAAGACTCTTCATTAGAAAATTTGTGGAAGTTGTTATCTGTTGTTGTATAGACATTACTAACGGTCATTGTTGCTTAATTTATGGAGGACATTTTAATTGTGGCATCTACCTCTTGCAAGTCTAGTTTTTACATTCAAGGAACTCCTCCAATTTCTTTTGTTAGTGATCTGTGTTTTATACTAACAAGTGATTTAACTCTAGTCAGTCTTTCTTGGAGCATTATACTTTAGTATTATACTTTCAGTCATGGGTAAAAGCAACCGATGATTCAAGACTTTAAGATTAACTAGCTTCCCTGCCATATTATTTAGATATTCAGAGTTGTAGTTTCCTGTATGCCAGTGTTTCACTTGTTTTACAATGGGGACAATTTGATTTTAGCTTCATTTGATGTCTAGAGTGGGTCAAATATATTGAACGTTGTTATAACTTCTCTTAAAATCTTGGATATGGCCATAGACAGGATTTTGGATTGGTGACTGTACTCTGATTGTGTTTTTTGTTTTATCTTCCTGTTGTTTGTCAGTTGACCAGCCTATGCTATACTATGGAAGTTATTACCCTTTATAACCAGTTCATATTTACTTTGTTTTGTGAACGTAACTAATCAGATTTATTCTATGCAATGTGACCCTGTCATTTTAATAAAAGGTCCATTTAATCCGATGTAAATATAGATAGAGTACTATATATATATATATATACACTCTTTTCTGACTCTATTCATTCCATGATTCTTTAGGATGTTCATTCTCGTAAAGGTTTGGTAGCAATGGTTCAGAGGAGAAAAAGATTACTGAAATACCTCAGAAGAACTGATTGGGATTCCTATTGCTTTGTTATCTCCAAGCTGGGTCTACGTGATAATCCTGAACATAGCTATAGATCTCGAACTAGTATGGCAACTTAGGGTTGCAGATCTGGTGGTCAGATAAGATGAAAGAAACCCCAACATGAACAGATTGGAAAGAAAACCAGCCGCATGATGAAAAGTTGGCTGGGTTGTGCATTTTTATTGGGGTCAGTTAAGTGTAAACCAAACTGGTCAAGTGGCTCAATCACTGGTTTTCAGGTCTGGGTTTTACCACTGCAATCCTCACATCAATTACTTAGTGACGCAATTTGTTATTCCATTTTTTTATGCATGAGGAGATTAATACTGATCAACCCTTCAATTATTTTATACCAGCCTTGGGTGGATTTTTGTTCTGTACAATAGTGGCAATAAGTTTTAGAACTATAATTTTGTGCACATTACTCAAAGTCACGTACCAGAACCTAGAACCTATGGGTGAATTTAAGCTAAAGTATTATTTTGACCACTCACAACTTGTCTCTTATTTACTTGCAATTCCATATTTTCTGAGATGTAACCCGTTTAGGGCCTTTACTATCCCGATCTCATCCGTTTTGGATTTGTCTCCTCTTATGTTTGCATTGGTGATTGGGTTTAATGTTGAAGTGTTTGAAATTGATTCAATCGTGTAGAATGGTTTTGATGGGATGAGTATGAAAGGGAGGGTGGCTTTGAATGTTGTTGTCGTGGAATGCTCATCACGTACTGCGAACGAGGCAATGGGATTTTGGTGTAAAGTCTAAAGTTGGATTAAGTTTTACATTAAATCAATGAGTTAGTGATTTGGAACTGAATAGAATGAATTGTGATGAGATGGATAGGAATGAAACTATTGTTTGAATATTTTATAACAAAAATGAAGTGAATTATAACTTTTTAATTTTCAATTATTTATGTTATTAAAATACATTAGCTCTAAGGACCTGATAGATAGTTAAATTTACAATGACAGAATAATTATTCTATAATTTAGATACGTAGTTACATCAAATTCATCTTAAATGGAGTGGAATAAATAAAATTAAATATATTATGATATACTTTTTTGTATTTTATTATTATTGTTTTTTCAAATATAAATTACAGTAGAAGAATAGGTTGTTAAATTTTTTTATTATTTTTCGGTTTAATCAATATTTCATATTGGAGTTGAATAATAATCAGATCAATTTGCTGGATGTAAATAAAATATTTTTATGTTTCTGTTGTAGTTCTTTAAAACAGTTTTGGTCGAAGATATCAAATAATTTTTCCTATGTTTTCTGTTATTTAAGATTATTATTCATTATTAGAAATTTACAAAATGTATTAAAAGTAAAATGGATGAATTTGAGTATAACTGGATATACTAGAGCGGATCATAAAAAATATATATATTCTATAAGAAATTTGGGCCAGGCCTACGAAATCAGTCCATACAAGTCGGTACTGGGCTACGAATATGGACCTAATCTGATATGATTAGGCACAGATATGTTCTGCAGAGAGAAGACGTGAAAAACTGTGTTTGCGTGTCGCTTTTCATTAACAACAACCGATTTGAACGTATCATAATCTCACGATAAACATAAAATAACAACCACAAAAAAAAAGGACGAAATTAGAATATCCGAGAAGGTGAAGATACCGATGGCAGCAAAGACGGTGTGCGTGACTGGTGCAGGAGGATTCGTGGCGTCTTGGCTTGTTAAGCTTCTTCTCTCCAAAGGCTACAATGTCCATGGAACTGTGAGACAACCCGGTTCGTTACGTTTTACTTGATTTCTAATTGTTTGGAATATTGGATTGAAATTGGAGTGAAGTTTGAGAAGCAGTTATGAGCAGGTAGTGAGAAATACGAGCACTTGCAGAAACTGGAGGGAGCTTCTGAAAACCTCACACTCTTCAAGGCAGATCTCTTGAATTACGATTCTATTCTCTCAGCAATTGCTGGATGCGATGCAGTTTTCCATGTCGCAAGCCCTGTACCCTCAACTATTGTTCCCAACCCTCAGGCAAGCCTAATCTCCTACTTCTTCAACGTCCATTGTTTTTTTTTTTTCGTTTTTTCTACTTTTTGTTTTATGAAATTGTGTGTTTCTAATACTTGATGTGGCTCTCATTTTGCTTTCGTCCTCCCAACGCATCAACTGGTTCAGGATTTTGTTTATGCAAGTGGAATTCTGGAGAAAACAATAGTTTTCATGATTATAATTTGGTTTGCTAACATATAAAATTGGGGATAGTATACATCAACTATGTGAACATTTGAAAAAAATTCAACATGATATGATAGTAGGTAGTATAATATGAGGAAAAAATAGAAAAAAAATAAATTTAATATAAAACAGTTTTGTATGAAACTTTAATAAAATTTAGTGTGAAATATTTTTATATGAAATATGAAACCTCTATATATATAGGTGAATAAATATAATTAAATTTCATGTAAAATATTACTTGACAATTTTATAATTACTAGTAGCACTATAAGGATAAAATATTAGATACCAATATAATGTATGACACTTAGTATGTATTTGGTTTAGTACGAGAATAAAATGAAAATATTATATACTCGTTGTTTCATGTTTTCTTTTTCAGCACTTAATAAGCATAAAATATTTTCAAAAATATAAACTACTGCTAGTCTAAGCTAACTAAAATAATATCTCAATGAATGTTACTTTTATTTCATTTATACAGCGTACTAAAATATAATAATTGATATATTTTAACACAAAACTTTTAAATAATACAGTATTTTCTCTTATTAAAATGTGAACTACATTCACATTCACGCATCAAACATTCTAACTCCCAAAATATGTACTAAATGAAAGAAAAAACGTTTTTTAAGATGATTAATCAATTACAAATTTTAAAAATATAAGTGAATTTCATTATACACAATACTAGAAAATAATATATATATATATATATATATATATATATATATATAAAATTTAAAACCTATTATAAAAAAATACCAATTTTAAAATTGGTATCAAACCGATTTATAAGCATTCCAACTATTTTTTTAGAAAATCTAGATTTGTATTTTAAATTCGATCTCATTATTTAATCTAAATCTATGAAATCAAACTTGTTCTTTTAGAAAATATAAATTTAGTTATTACAATTCAGATATTTAGATCTACATTTTTATTCATGCCCATCTTTAATTGTTGTAGATTTGGAATTTCGTTGCTTAATAGTGGGAGTTTAGTCAAGGTTATTAAACAATGTCAGACTTTGGTCTTAGTAAATGTTTAGTAAGTGACACGATTGAAACATTTTTCTAGCTATGGTACCAGTGTTATTGATTTTTTATTTCTAAAATTCATGTAGGTGCTAAATTAATTATTTCACAATAGAAAGTTCGCATCTGGTACAAGAATGAATACTTTATACATATGGAAAGGGGTTGATTTACTTAGATCCTATTTAAATTCAGTTTGATACTGTTCGAGTGGGTGTTTAGATCAAAGGGAATTTGATTAGGACTTGAATATTTCTCATTCGTGTATTTAGGCTATTCGTTCTCATAATGAAGTGGAAATGTCTTCCAAAACACGTTAAATTGAAGGCATTGTCATGGAGTTAATATTATGTTCATGATCTTATCTAATTTCAATCCTTGGATTGGGTTACATCTTGCTTTACTTCCTTCATAATGATTTAGGATAATGTAAGGTGTAAAATTGAAACCATAGCTTTTCTCTTCGGGTTGCTGATAGTATCAGACAAATGATTCTTCAGGTGGAGGTGATTGAACCTGCTGTGAAAGGAACCACTAATGTACTTCAAGCTTGTCTTGAAGCTAAAGTACAACGAGTGGTCTATGTGTCATCGGTATCTGCTATTTGCGTTGGCCCGAATATGCCTAAAGATAAAGTGATTGATGAGTCCTATTGGTCTGATAAAGATTACTGCAGAAAAACTCAGGTCTGTAATCCTATTCCGAGTGTGCTTATGATGTGGATTTGTCATTAGTCTTATTCTATGATGGTAGTAGCATTGTCTTTGATTGGGGTATGCAGTATACTGTTTTATTTTGGTTAAGTTGCAAAATATGCTAAGTTTCAATCATCGAGAATGGTTATGGTAATGTAACTAATATCTCACGTATGATCTAGAACTGGTACTGTTATTCAAAGACGGAGGCAGAGGAGCAGGCCCTGGAGTTTGGAAAAAGAACTGGACTTGATGTGGTAAGCATTTGCCCTTCCCTTGTGTTGGGGCCAATTTTGCAGTCAACCACTGTGAATGCAAGTAGCTTGGTTCTCCCCAAACTTTTGAAAGGTGCCTACTATTGCCTTGTCAAATTATCGTTATTACTCTACATCAATTCATTCACTTACTGTGCGATGATAGTTAAATCTTATGTTAATTTGACCAGGGTGTAAACCTTGTTTTACTGAACTGAGTTTTGTGAGATCCGATAAAATAGTTATCTAATAAAAGAGAATCATGTTATTTGTCTTTTTTTTTTTCTGGTTTGTCTGAAACATTTATGTTATGACAAGATGAAAAGAAACAGATTAAGAGAAAAAGAAGACACACAAATTTACGTGGTTCAGTCAATGTGACCTACGTCCACGGGACAGTTCAAGAGTTTCTTATGTCTGAATAATGATAGAGTAGAGAGATACATGATACAAATGCCTTTTAGCCTTATAAAAGAGTAAAAAATAACAGCCCCTTTAAACCTCATTACAACCCATAACTATATCATAAATATATGAAGTAAGGAAGATGAAGGGCCAACATAACATTCAAGGCATCTTAACAATTCTCCACCTTGACTTGAATTTTCTCAAGTCACCAGTAACCAATAACAACTCTCCTGCCTCTTCACCCCGAAGGGTCTCAACCTATGCGAACATTCACCAAGTCCAAGCTATGCTTAAACTTGGTAGAAGACAAAGGCTTAGTCAACATATTGCGTATGAAATTCAACCTGACATCAATATGCTTTGATCTTTCGTGATAAACTGGATTTTTAGCCAAGCACAATGCACTTTGACTATCACAATAAAGTATACGCCTTTGCACATGCAAACCCAAGTTATCAATAAGACCTTGCAACCATATACCTTCTTTGACTCCTTCTGTCAAAGACATGCATTCTGCTTCAGTGGTAGACAAAGCAACAGTAGGCAGAAGTGTTGCTTTCCAACTAATAGCACAACCATAAAGAGTGAAGATATAACATGTCAAAGATCTTCTTTTCACAAGATCTCCACCATAATCAGAATCTGCATAACCAATAAGACCACACTCAATATC
>Ga0214544_1001908_pt1 | contig 43843 bp, 13 predicted proteins | sample CNSS3metaG_FD_160074 | JGI IMG/M metagenome (GOLD analysis project Ga0214544, IMG submission 160074) | Root nodule microbial communities from cowpea collected in UCLA plant growth center, Los Angeles, California, USA - CNSS3 | ecosystem: Host-associated > Plants > Roots > Nodule | place: USA...
TAACATTGAAGCAAAAATGTGTCAAACAGTATAAATAATTTAAATACTATCATGAAATGCGCTTGAAATGTCAGATAAACTTAACAAAATTTGGTTAAAAGGACTAAATTCACGCATTTTGGAAGATAAAAGACTAAATTGGTCAAAAATTTTGATGAGGGACTAAACCCAAATTTCGCTCAAACTTGAGGGACCAAAAACATATTTAACCCATAAAATAATAATAATAATAATATTAATAATAAAAATAAAATAAAACAATAATAATAAAAAATAATAACAATAATAAAATCACAAAAAAAATAAAAAAATAATAATAATATCAATAATAATAAAGTAATAGTAAAATAAAATAATAATAATAATAATAATAATAATAATAAAATAATAATAATAATAAATTAATACTAATAAAAATAAAAATAAAAGTAATAATAAACATAATAGTAATTGTAATAATACATGTAAAATAAAATAATAATAATAATAATAATAATAACAATAATAGAAATAATAATAATAATTATTATAATAATAATAATAAAATAATAAAAATAAAAAAAAAATAATAATAATAGTAAAATAAAATAATAAGAATAATAATAAATAAAAATAATAATAATAATAGTAAAATAAAATAATAATAATAATAATAAAAATAGTAATAATAATAATAATAAGTATGTCGTATTTAGAAGAAAACTCTAAACATTACACCAAAAGGAATTATCATAGTACTGATGGGGTCAGAAAGATAACAATTGCATATAATATCATTAAAACAAGAAATGACAGTTCCCCTGACCTGGAACCCTTCTCCTTGATAAACCCACACCCTCTCGACACCACTCCACACACTCAACCACTTAAGCCACCATTACTCCTTGTCTTCTCTTTCCATATTTATTAACTTAGGAATTATCGCCCTTGCATTTATTAAATAAATATTTATTTATTTATTTAATTTTTCCGGGTCAGGCGAATCATAAAAGATTATGGTAAGATTATCTTTCATATAATTATTGAGGAGGATATTGGTTATTAAAGAAAGGATTTAGCAATTAAAGAAAGATTACATAGGAAATAAGATGAATATTGATGTATAATTTGGATATTTTTATATTTCTTAAGAGATAAAAGATTTGATAATATGGGAATAGTTTTAAGGATTAGTAGGAATTATCTTTAAGGTAATTTCTCTTATTTTATCTTAAAAGATATTAAGAGGATTATCATTAAAGTTTAAGATTTTATTTAAGAGATATAATAAGATTTTCCTAAGAAACATAAATAGAAAGGTAAGAAAAGATATATATGATATTTTGTGGTTATTAGAAGGATCACACAAAATCTCTTAAGAGTATCTAGGATTTTAAGGGTGAAAGTGAATCTTGTAAATATACATACTAAACAAGTGAGTGAGTGAGTGAGTGTGATGCTTGGAGAGGAAGAATGTGATGTATGTGATATTGATAATCCATTGATTGAAATATTTGTTATGTTAGCTTAACCTTCTTTTTGTGGTTATTATTTCCACCTACGATGACCATGTTAATATGGGAGTAGAAGAGGAAACAAGTCTGAAAGCATAGTAAGGATAAACGAGTGGGCAATGGGATGAGTCTGGGCTAGAAACTTATAGTTTATAATTTTCTTTTTATTCATGTTACTCAATTAAGATTGTGGATATGATTTTTGTATACTTAAGCGTTGGACGACTAACACTCTTAAATTCATTGCACTCATTGGATGAGTTAAAGATTTGGTCTATTAAACAATATCAATTTTAGCCTATTAGACGACACAAGATTTAAACTATTATACGATAGGTTAACTTTTAGATGACTCAATTTTTAAAGAAAAATTCTTTTTTTAAACATCATGTTTTCGAGAGGTTTTACTAGAAATTAATTGTTGTTTATAACCAAATGGCTTGAAAGGTGTTAAGAAAAATTTGGATGTTACACAAAATATTTGTTGAAGATCCATTATTCCTTATGAATACCAATATTTTAAAAGATAATATGAGTTACATATATTTTTAGTCCCTAAACTTTGACATGAAATTGAAATTTTTCCATGTCCAAAACTTTGATACATTTTGGTCCCAATCTTTAAAAATAAATGGATATAACCCAATTATGTTAAATAATTTTTATGTGTTAAACACATCTTCCAACTAACTTTACAGCGAGAACGTATTAAATAGTGTAAACAACTCAAATGTTAGCATGAAACACGTTTAAATGACTACATCCATTCATTTTTATAGTTTCAGGACCAAAATGTATCAAAGTTTCAAACATGAACTAATCCAATTTATTGTCGAAGTTCAAGGACTAAAACATTACTTAACCCAAAAAATTTAAATCAAGGAACTATAAACAAAACTTTTCTATATGAGTTGTTGTATTATTATGTAATAAAATAAGTCGATAAGAATAAATAATAATAAATAGTAATAAATATGATTCCAATAAAATAGTAAATAATAATAAATATGATTCAAATGAAATAGTAAACAATAAGTAATCTTACTAAACTAAAATAAATATTCACTTATAAATGGAATTTATCCATGAAATTAATAATATAATTTATTTATTTATTTTGTTAATTATACTAAATATTTCAAACAAAAGTTTATTTTTTCTTTAACTTTATTTGTGATTGGATAACTCCTTCCAAGCTATATGACTCAAGCAAGGTGGAGACTCCCAAATGGGTGGTGGTTTCCGAAAGCTTGATGGTGGTAGGAATATGGTGGTTTTGATGTGAAGAGATGATGACTCCTCCTTCAAGCTATATGACTCAAGCAGGGGGAGAGATTGTGGTTGTGTTTGAGTACTCTGAAGAGAGGTTGGACCAACTCTTAAGGAAGGATGACTAGAGAAAACCTAGAAGGGGTGTTCTAGCCTTGGTGACCTAAATTGAGTAGTATGGCACAAAATTGGCAACATAACTTTACTCAAACCAAAGGTGATTTACATAGGGAGACACCTCTATTTATAGCCTAAGGTAACCTTAAAGGTGTCTCCAAATTGTAGAAGCAAAACACTAATATTCTAACTTGGAGACTAAGGAAAAATCCTCTCGATTAGGAGCATGACACATGGCCATTACTAAGGAGAAATCCTCTCCATTAGGAACATGCTACATGGCAAGAACATTTGTCTCACAAAAGAGAGCAACTTCGAGAGCACTCTAGCCATGTGCCCACAAGCTTCTAGAAGGTTTATGCTCCAAGTAAGGGATTTTACCCTAGACCCATGTGTCTCCTTATGGCTCATCTTCTCTAGGCCCAAAATCCTACACTACAACCCAAGGCCCAAATACAAGGCCTAAAAGAAATCATAGACTACTTGGCCAATTATACAAGGCCTAAAAGGAAAATCCTATACTACTATACCCATAATACAAGGACCAAAATAAAGTTAATCTAATAAACACTCATCGATGAACCATGATGATAGGAGTTAGAGTCTACTTTCCATAGATGATTCCAATTCTTACGTAGTTTTCCTTTGATGGGGTGGCACTGTGCGAAGGAATTTGGGAGCGCGGATTTCGTTGGTTCAACGCTTTCCTTTGTTGCGATTTCAAGCGAAATGAGATAGCGGATTTGGGGGATGGATGGTTTAATCCATCCTCGCAAAAGTGGGGGTGATACTCGAATTATATATGATAAATTATGAAAATACCCTTCTCTTTTCTCGTTTCCCATGCAAAGTTTCTGCCATGCCGTGGTGGGGAAGAACATGAGGTGCTTGGGTGTGGTGGGGGAGGAAGAGGATGGAGGTGGTGGGATGTGGTGGCAGACTTAGGTGAAAGAGGTGGTGGCGTGTGGTGGGGATGAAGTCCCGTAGTGTAGTGCATAGGATATGCGCACCGGTTAGCTAATTGATGTAGTTCAAGTGTGTGTGTATGACACCCATTACGTAACCGGTGCCTTGGCATAAAGGGGTTTGACACCAGTTACAACACCGGTGTTGTGTGTGTGTGTTTTTTTAACTTTATTTGCATAACTTTTGTTTAAAATTTAATTGTATAATTTTTTTTAAAATTTAATTGTTTAATTTTTTTTACATTCATAAAAATTTAATTTTCTATTTATTTTAAAATTTCATATAATTTTAATATTTTGTTCATTTGTATTAATTAATTATAATTATTTTTATAACATCAAATTACAAAATCATTCTCTTTTTCCATCAAGGGTATTTTGGTAACTTCCTTATTCTATCTATTTTTACAGTTTATTTTATCTATCACATCAATCAAATCTTTTACTAACTTTCATAAAACTTATCTCCAGATTCACTCACTTTACCATCTAAATCCACTAAAAAACACACATTCATTTATCCAAATTAACACAAATTCATCTTCACACTCTTCCCATATTCATACCCCCAAAGGAACATAACCTTATTGTTGTTTGGCCATGGATACAGATATGTCATCAATTTGGTTCATGAAAATCAAAAGGAAAACATATATATAATATTACAAAAATATTTCCAAAAAAAAAACAAAAAATAAAGAAAAAATAGTTACTTTATTTTCCTGAAACAACTTTTTTTACTAGCTTATTTGGAATAATATCTTGAATATGAAAGTGATTCGGATAAGCGACAGTTGGTGTAACATAAATTTAATTTCTCTTACTCATTGGATGAAAGTGAAGTAGCAATAAAAAAGAAAACCATTGAATAGGTGAAGGTAGTGAAAAAGAAAGTCCAAAAATTCTTTTGTATGCATCTACGTGGGTCATTAATGCGAAATAGATAATACCATAAATATTGCTTATTCATTCAGAATTTCAGAGAAACAAGTAAGGATCAGCTTTTGTTGAAACTTGTGGGAATATAATTGTTAATATCAGTGACCTTGTTTTATAGTACTAATACATATCCGAATATAAGTGGTTGTGGATCATGGAATTCCCATGGCCACAATTTTACGCCACTTAATTATTTCTGTTACACAAAAATATTTAGAGCCGCAAAGGTAAAAAAAAAAAATAAATAAAAATCTAGACTCTCTTTTCTGTTTTAAATGATAAACTATATATTCATAAAATTATGAAGAATAAAAAAGAATTTAAACATATAAATAATGTTACTTTGTAAAATAATTGCTTTAGAAAAAACAAATAAGGTCTTTTTAGATAAACAGAGAACGTTGATCACACTCTATTTGGTATATCTTTAAGTACATAAGTATAAGTATAAGTATATAAGAATACAAATAATAAAAAATTATTTGATACTAATAACTATTATTATTTGACGATCTATTTTATAAGAATAAAATGATCTTAATAAAAGTAAGTTTTTTTTTTTTTTTATAAAAAAATATAGAAAGAAGATAATAAAAAATAATATAAAATGGAAGCAGAAACTTTTTGGTATCAATTATTTGTCCTACAATGATTCTACGTATTACAAAAGAAAAAGTGATGCATATCAAATATTTTGTTTTCATTTAGTATTATTGACGTGCACAAAAAAAATTGTGTCCTAAAAATCAAATGGCCCAAATGCAATTTCGTGTATGCTTCTCCCATTACTCGTTTGACTCATTTTCAGTTCGTCCAAAACAACAAGCGCCATTTAAATTTCCACTGTCCACGGCATAATCAGAGTTGACATACCCGACACGAACCATGGCAACGGTGGCGCAGCCGTGTCCTTCATGGAAGCGCGGTTCTGTTCCGCTCTCCAAGCGCCTCACACGACGTCGTTTCAGCGGAAGAATCACTCTCACGCGCCTCACCCCACAAGCTGCTCTGGTCCAAGCACCGCCTCCACCTTCCGCGCCCAGAGACAATAGCTCCATTCAGGTCCTCACCCTGTCACGTGCCAATGACTTGCAAGCCGAGGCCAGAGCCATGGCACGCGCGGCCAATGCGACCGTCTACAACCCGCAACTGATAGCGTCCATGTATGGCTCTCAGCCCGTTAAGGTCATCTCTCTTACCCTTTTTAGATACCCTTTTGGAAGTTCTTTCGTGGGTACGGCTCGGATTTTGAGGATTGGTTGATCCCTTTTTTGTGGTAGGTGGTGCGGAGGACCCTTCAGATTGTAGGTGCGTTGGGTTCGTTTGGGATGAAGCTGTTGCTGGACCAGAGGAATGGAGTGCTCGATAAGAATAGAATAGTTCGTGCGTCTGAGCTTAAGAACATATTTACGAAGCTGGGTCCCACTTTTGTGAAATTGGGTCAGGGATTGTCCACAAGGCCTGACATATGCCCACCGGAGTATTTGGAAGAGCTTTCTGAGCTTCAAGTGTTGTGTTCACTTCCCTTTGACTCGTTTTTGATTCAAAATCAGTGTTTCTTTCGTTTGTTAGTTAGTGAACGATTATAACTATAAAACTTAAAAAATTTAGAGCATGTGTAGAGGTTGACTACCTTTAAGTGCTTTGTTTGGAGAAACTACTTGAGTTAATATTAATTTAGATAAAATTCTGTATGAAAACTTGAAGAAGAAAATAGAAAGTAAAATGTATCAAGTTTCTTTCACAAGTTAAAATCAATTAATGCACAAAGTTAGATGAGAGCTTCTGTGGATGAAAAGTTGAATTCAGTTTACTTTCCTATTTCTCTTCATTAAGTACATATAGAGAAATTTATTCAAGTAGAGCCTGGGTATTTGTTTGAGTAGACCTTATATTACAGTAAAAGAAGATAAATCTTGTTTGGATAAACATTTCAGTAAGGGTAAAGAATGGAAGTTTGATGATATATTGAAGGTATTTTGTTTGAAAATAAGCAAGAGTTGATTTTTCGAAGGCTTGCTTTCTTAAGCTTAAGCATGTAGCTAATGGAAGTAAGACCAGACAATTTATGTATGTGGATTGTTTCAAATAGCTTTATACAAAGGGCTGAAAATGAGGCCATCCAAACGGTGCCTAAGAAGTTTGGTTTGCAGTGTGACTCATCAATATGTAGCGTACATTAGCATACTCTTTTGTGTATAATGTCTTGGTTCTTATATGCAATGTGAATTTATTTGATGATGTAGTGTACGATGGTATACGCCCTTTATTATAATTTTTTCTATGAAGTTCTGCATTAAAGAATTAAAAGTAAGGGTAATTTTTATCCTGTATGTACTTTACCAGGATGGTTTGCCTACATTTCCTGATGAGGAGGCCTTTGCATGCATTGAGAGGGAATTGGGTCTATCTCTTGACTCCATATTCTCTTCTATATCACCATCACCCATAGCAGCAGCCAGTTTAGGACAAGTTTATAAAGCTCAGTTGAAATATTCAGGAAGACTTGTGGCTGTGAAGGTGCAACGTCCTTGTATTGAGGAAGCAATAGGATTGGACTTCTACCTGATAAGAGGTCTTGGGATTTTTATTAATAAATATGTTGACATAATCACTAGCGATGTTGTTGCGCTTATTGATGAATTTGCACGTAGAGTATTTCAGGAGCTCAACTATGTGCAGGTTAGTTCTTCAATCATTTCCATATGTTCGTTTGAATTTTGTTTTCATTTCGTAATTTTTTTAGAAAAACATAAAATGATAAAACGTTGCATCTTTACCCTATTGACTTGTGTCTAGAAAATGCTTGAATCTACTTGTAGCTTTCTTCATTTGTAGTTATGGGTGTTATGTTCCCTGTTTATTGATAGTAAACTACTTATTTGTAAATTATGTAAGATTCTTTTTCAGGATTGAATGTAAATTTTGACAGGTTCCTGCAGGAGGGACAAAATGCAAGGAGGTTCAAAAAATTGTATGCTGACAAGGAAGATATCTGTGTCCCTGATGTTTTCTGGGATTATACAAGTGCCAAAGTACTGACGATGGAGTGGGTTGACGGAGTCAAACTAAATGAACAGGAAGCTATTGAGAGACAAGGATTAAAAGTGTTGGATTTGGTTAATACAGGCATTCAGTGCAGCCTCAGACAACTACTTGAGTATGGATATTTCCATGCAGATCCACATCCTGGGAACCTTTTAGCAACACCGGAGGGAAAGCTTGCTTTTCTTGATTTTGGGATGATGAGTGAGACTCCAGAAGAAGCAAGATCTGCCATAATTGGCCATGTTGTTCACTTAGTTAACCGAGACTATGAAGCTATGGCTCGTGACTACTATGCTCTTGATTTTCTGTCACCTGATGTTGATGTATCACCAATTGTACCAGCACTACGAGACTTTTTTGATGATGCACTTAATTATACTGTGAGTGAACTTAACTTCAAGACACTGGTGGATGGTCTAGGAAACGTTTTGTATCAATTTCCATTCAATGGTGAGATATTCTTTTTATCAATTTCTCATTTTCATGTTGTACCCTTTTATAGTGATTCTTGAGTCATTTCAGCCAGGGATAGATACACACTTCCAAAAACACATTGATGACAACATCAATTATATTTTACCCGTGAAAGAAAATAAAACATTTTGATATTTTTGTTAAAACCTTCAATTTCAATGGTTGAGTGATGATATTGTCTATTTCAATACCTGCTATGTTGCAGAGTCTGATGGTTTGGATTTGGGTTTTTTTTTGCATTTTCTTTTGGCAGTCCCAGCCTACTATGCTTTAATATTAAGGTCTCTCACTGTCTTAGAAGGTTTAGCACTTTATGCTGATCCCAATTTTAAGGTTCTTGCGGCATCTTACCCATATTTTGCTAAGCGGCTGTTGACAGACCCAAACCCATATCTCAGAGATGCTCTTATAGAGTTGCTTTTCCAGGATGGGAGATTCAGGTATACATTCAGCTATCTAAAGTCTATGTTTTATTGATTGAATATGATGATAGCATACTTTTTTAAGTAAATTTACTTGAATAGACATTGATCTGTCGAGTGCAGGTGGGGTAGGCTTGAAAACCTGCTAGTCCAGGGGAGAATGGATAGAGATTTCTCCGCAAAAGAGGCTTTACAACCTGTCCTAAAAGTATTGTTGAGTCCAGATGGTGAAGAACTCAGGACCCTTGTTATCAAAGAAGCTGTTCAAGTGACTGAAGCTTTTACACTTAGCACAATTTCTGATACATACAAGTCAGTTCCTGATTTTATGAAGACTCTTGTTTTCAATGGCAATGCAAATGGACCCATTATAATGTCCGAAGTTGAAACACAAAAGATGATAGAGCTTAGAGATCAAGTATTCAGGATATGGGGACTTTTGCAATCATCTAATGATTTTGATCGAGATCTTTTACTACCTATACTACAGGTAAGATCCAGCGTATTCTGCATTATTGTGTTTCTATAGAGTATGAACCATTTATAGAATATAGAGACATTCGGAAGGTGTTAATTTATTTATTGAACTGATTTCTCATGTAACAAAAACTTAGCACAACTATAGCACTTGGTCAACAACTTTGTGTAGCAATGATGTGACATAAGACAAGTACAAAATAACTCTGATACAAAGATCACTGCATATGATTGCAGCTACACTGATTCAATACAAAATAAAGAAATATTATGAGAATACATTAAAGATATATTTGAGATTGAAACACATGCTAATTTGAGATTCCTGTAAGCACAAATCCAAAACCACAATTAAAACAATTTTCTTTAAAACAAATATCAGTGTTTCAAAAGTCAGTATTAATAATTATTGATGCAATAGAAGTGCTTGACTTTGAAGGATGTACAGGGATTATCCACTGGTTTTTGAGTATCTAGCATGCACGTGTAACACCAATACTGCACTTTATTAAACGTCTACAGTTCCTTAATTAACATTTAACAGAGGAAATGCCATTGAGAAGATGATCTTGAAACAATGGAGTTAAATTTATAAAAGACTTGAGAAAACATTGGAGAAAAGGAACTTGAGAGATCTATACTTGGATCTCATTTGCTGGACATCACAAAGTTCTAGCTCTTGGAGGAATTGTTTTATTGCACCTAAGTTCACGAGTGACACCATTACTCAATACTTAGTTTCAATATTTGCTCAAGCTACCACATTTTTTTTCTTACTTTTCCATAAAACAATATTCCCTCCAATGAAAACACAATATTCAGTGGTGAAATGTTTTCCTATGGGAGATCCTACATGGTTAGCACCACAATACCTATAGATTTGTGTATTTCCGTTATCTTGATATAGCGGATTTTGTCTTGGAGCCTTTTGAGGTATATAAGGATGCAAATAACAACATTCCAGTAATTAATGTGAGGAGTCTACATAAACTGACTAACTACCTCTTCTATAAAAAACAGGTCAGGTCTAGTAATAAAGAGATAAATGAGTTTTCTGATAAGTCTTATGTACCTTCCTAGGTCAGAGAAAGATTCATTTTATTGGGTAATTAATTTCAAATTTGGATCCGAAGAACTATTGATGAACCTACTCAATTATGCCCATTTCTTTCAAGATATATATATATATATATATATATATATATATATATATATATATATTTTTTTTTTTTTAAATCGCAGTACCATTCTTTGATTGAATCATTTCAGTGCCTAGAAAATACTTAATACATGCAAGATCTTTGGTTTGAAAGTGGGTGCACAAATGCTTCTTTAGCCGAGTGATTTTATTGGCATCATTCCTTGTTGTGAAAATGTCATTAGCTGTTAGGAACCTAGAAACAGTGATGAAGGAACAAGATGGAAAAAGAAGCAAAGATAAAGTCTTTTGCACTGTATTATTCACATTACACACAGTACAAACCAAATCTTACAAAGGAAAATTCCTTTCCTTTCTCATGCCAAAAAGATCCCCCCTAACTCTCCCTGACATGACAGTTAAAAAAAGTCGTCATGTCATATAATATAACAACTAACTGTTAACCAATTAACTGCTTCTTCCCATAGTATTGTCTATGATAGCTTACACAATTAAACACTTTTTCCAAGAGATGTATAACAATAAAAACCTAGCGATCCACTTTAGTGCGTTTTAGCCCAAAAGTTAAACAATATGACTAACCAAATGAGACGCATGGAGTTTGCTTAATACTATAACCAAACCACACTCCCCTTAAACAACAAATCCAAGAGGTTGTTTCATGTGGATTTCCTCTTCCAAGTCACCATGAAGGAAAATATTATCAACATTTAATTGATGGAGAAGCCAATGACAAACAAATGCCATCGAAAAAAAAAAAGTCGAACAATAGTAATTTTTGCCAATAGAGAAAAGTATTACGGTAATTAAGGCCATATATCTAAGTCCATCTTTTGGCCACCAATTTAGTTCTCAAGCATTCAAGTTCACCATTTGGCCCAACTTAAGCATGTTACATTTGACCAATCATTCGAGCCCTGCATTGGTAAATGACAATAAGTGACAATGATTATGACTATGATAAAAACTTGATGTATTGTTTGATTGAGGGTGTCATGAGCAAGGAAGACCAAAGGTTCAACTAATGGAATAGGGAAGACTTGTTGGATAGAGTGAACCTCTTCCAAAAACTTGTAACACTTGCAAACATATAGTATCTTTTTGTTTTAAGAGAATAACAATGATACTCTTTACGGAGTAGAGAGTATCCTAGAAGACACATTTGATGACTCGTCAAATGTTTATCCAAAGTTGGAGATATGTCAAGGACAAAAACACACAAACCAAAAGCACATCAGAAGGATCTTTCATTAAATACCCACATAAATTTGGAATGTTCAACGGTTAATTTAACAAGACATTTATGCCCAAAACATGTGATAGGAAGTCCTCAAATGTTAGAATGGCTGACAAGTGACATGTAAGAAAGAAGGTCTTCCCCCCAAAATTTCTTAGGAACATGATACTAAAAAAAGTGTAGTTTGTCCTATTAAGTTCCCATTTTCCCTTTCAACAATCTCATTATGTTGAGGTGTGCCGGCACATGAAGACTCATGGACTACGCCCTCTTTTCGGCAAAAGGAGTTGAACTCACGATTATTGTTGTCCTCGGCCTTATCAGATTCCAAATTGATTCCTCGGCCTTATCAAAAGGAGTTGAACTCATGTTTGTTAGTTACTATTGATTCCAAATTGATTCTTAATCATATTGATAGACTGAATAAAAGTAGAACTAACCTCAAATTTGTGCTTCAATAAGAAGGACCCAATATAGGGGACAGGACTTCTCTTATTGGTAGTGGGAAAATTTACAAGCTTGTGTTTAGTAAACTCACATCTCACAAGGAGACATTTAACCTTTAAATTCTTAAACAAGAAAGGGAAAATAAATTTTATAACTTGGAATGCAGGATGTGCCAGCCGATAATGGTGTAGTTGAAATTTTTCTTTATTGGTCATGGTGGATTTAGATATGAGGAAGTGGCTATTTATAGCCGAATCCTCCATATAGTAAAGACCATTCCATTTTTTAGCATGTCCAATCGTTCTTCCTGAGTTCTTTTCTTGTAAAATACAAGAGTTATTATAGAAAACATTACGTGAATGATCTTTTTTGTTTTTGTTCAAAAATGGGATTAGAGGACAATTTACGGACATGAAAGACACATTTTAAGGTTATGGATGTGCTTATTTGGACCTTTCCATGTCCTATTGCTGTGAAAGTTTCTTGTGACTAGGACATGGAGAATATGTGGAGAAGTATTTGGGTAGTGGGGTCATATTGCCAATGACTCCATAGTCTAGTATCCAATAGTCAGAAAAACGAGTATCTAAAGCATCAAGACCGAAAGAAAATGAAATGAAAACTTACTAGAATATATTAGAGAGCACGTACTTGTGGGCTGGATATTCTACAGTTCTGTAGTAGTTTGGGATCTGTCACCAATTTCCATTCCAGAATTCATGATCTCAGGCCATATTGGTTATGCAACAGTAAAGGCTACAACAGTGATGAGAGTGGCGCAGCAATGAAAGCCACAATTTAGGTTATGATCAAAGACTCCCCAAGATCTAGAGCTCCAATACTATCTCAAATTTACGAAGAATATATTTCTTCTATATTTGAATAATGAGGCCATTTGACTTAGAAATACATGAGACTGCTGATTATTTTAGGAAATATAGAGAGCTAATTCTAAGTGTTAGAAGTGGGTTTTAAGTCTAGCTCAACCCCACAAAACCAGCTAATAAGGTGAGGATTGCACCCACTTATATATTGTGAATTAGTCTTATTTTTAGTCGATGTAGGACTTCCAACACTAAAAAAACAAATTCATGTAATTATGGGATTGATTTTAAATACATAATCGTAGTACTAGTACCAATACGTAATAAAGAATAAAGTTATAGCAGGGATAAAATAACAAATTTCCTTAAATACATAACGAGCTATACAAGCACACCCTGTTCTGTTTGTCAGTAAGTGTTTTTCATTTTTAACTTGGATATAATTCTGTCAAAGTTAATGCAGTTCCCTTTGATTATTATGAACAAAACTTCTTCTATTAGTGACAGTCAGAGCAGGATCGATTCATTGTGATACCCATATTCATATTTATGGTGACTTGTATAGAGAGAGGAAAAGAAATAATGAAAAAAGAGTTCACCGCTAGTACCTTGATTAAAGATAGGAACAACCAAATTGCTCTGAAAGTAATATAAACTATTCTAACGAAAAGAAAGAAACATTGAGAATAGTGTTAAATGAAATAATTTTAAGTTTTTAGTTGAAGTGAATTTAAGGCATTTTATATTTGACCTTCAGTTTCATTTTTCTTAATCAAATTTGCTAGTAGTTTAATTTAAGACAAATTTTTGTTTGCACATGAACAGGTCCTTCAGCAACCTGAGGCACGCAGACTTGGGGAACGTGTTATGGGCGGGATCTCTCAACGTCTTGCAGCACGCTTTCTGCAACAAGTACTTCGAGTTCCAACACCTTCCACATAGATTTTCTATGTGCTTGTTAGAAGGTAATTTGAATTTCTTCGTTCAATATAAGTTTTACAAAAGTGATAATAGGTGTATAGGATTCTAGGTGTGATAAAAGTTGAAATCCATTTCAACATAATATGATTTGTGACTAAAATCGAATTCTTGTGCCCAACATTACGAACAAATTTGAAAGAAGAATTTGCTTACAAAATGCAATGGATTGTCGTATTTTAGTCATAGGATTAGTTAGGATTATGTTACTCGAGGTTTGTTTAGATCTCATTAGTATTTTCTTCGGTATAATTTGCAATGCTAGTTTAGTTCAGTTTGTATTGAATTGAATCTCTCACCGTACTATGGTAGCTTATATTATTTTGTTTCCTTTAACGTGTTTTAACAGGGAATAGAGGAATTACATTCTTACAGAGCAAGAAAAGAAATTGATTCTTCCAAAATTGTTGGATTAGCTTGTTTGTTTTGGATCCTCTCCTTTGCAAGAAAAAAGAAACCTGTACATATTATATACTCAGTATTATTGATGCTGCAAGCATCATAATCAATCATAATCATCATCATCAAGAACAATAATGTTATAGTGTCAATTGAAAAGGCATTGCTTTGTGCCTCTTGTTCTTTTCATGCACTCTGATCTTTGAGTCATAAATGCATATATTTATTTCTATTAACAGTGACAAGTAACAATAATAGTTTTATTAGTTTTATAAGGAATAAATATATTTTTCCTTTCTAAACTAACAAACAAATTTGTATTTTTTTCTTCAATTGAATTATAAAATATTTTGTTCTTGCACTTTCATGTAAAATATTTTTTCAACAAATAACATGTGAAAATTATATTTTATTATCAAATTTTATTTATCACATGAAAATCATTTATATATTTTTTATTAAAAAGAATATTTTACATAATTTTTATGAAGTTCAAAGCCTAAAAGGTTTATAATTTAGTTTAAAAGTAAAACATTTATTTTTTATAGTAGTTTAAGAACAAAATAAATGTATTTTCCACATTTTATAATTACGAATAATTTTTCAAATACTATATGCTATTCTTTACGTTCATAAATAACTGTACTCCAAAACACTGATTACTTAGAAAGTGTAGTTAGTATAGTTAGTATGCTGATACTTAAACAACTATAATTACTTTAAAGTTTTATTTTTTTCATAAACTTCTTGTTATGTAGAGATTTAGTTAAATTTGATTTACTTACTAATTAATATAATATAGTGATCAATCAAAGAACAATTCATTTATGGGATTTGAACGTTTATTGAATGTGTTTTTGTGAATCAGAGGAAATCTATACAAAATCTATTAACTAATACTAAAATGAATTGAAAATGATATGAATGTGTATGAATGCAAAATGTTTGATGAAATGCTTAAGTAAAGTAGAATGCTTTTAAGGTGTTTGATGAAATGTCTAAGCTACTAATGCGTGTATAATATACAATGTCATTATCCTAAATACAATCTAAACATGTGAGATGCTTCTAACATACAAATTAACCTCAACAAAGTCACTGAAAACGAATTAACAACTTAATGTGCCGAAAATTGAAATTTGAAAATTGCTCATGAATGTTCATACGTGAAATTTGCAAGGCATGGTCGTGAATCACTATAGAATGGTTGAAATGATCATATGATTATACAGAACGCTTAGAAATTATCTAAATAGAACATAGAAACTGTAATCATGCACAATGGTCGAGTAGAACGTAAAATCTTAAATCAAGAATCCTAGTTTAACGGAAATAACAAACACATATGCGAATGTGAAATTGGATGCAAGAGTCACGAATTGGATGTAGGAATGGTTTGAAATCATCACGTAAAGCATCATAAAGGAATAACGAACACGAAACAGGCACAAGAAACACGAGAAAACGAAATTCGAAATCAAATATGGATGTAACAGTATGTAATCCTACAGATTCAAAATTCATGAATCAAGTTGAGTGGTTTATGTATGATTGATCTTAATCAAATGACATTTGATATCTAAATATAATGATTGTTGCATTCTCTGAAATTTCAATAGGATTCCAACTTGATATGACTAAACCAAGCAAACTTAAATCATGAACTCAATTCAGCAAAAGAAGAACGAGAAACATGGAAAATTGAACTACAAAATGAAAGAAATAGATGAATCTATTAAGGAGAATCATTCTTACAACAATTGTGTTTGTGGAAATGGAAGAATTCTCACAGAAAAAGCTTCAAGAATCATCCATGATTGCAGTAGAATACCAAGAAACATAGAAAATCATGGTGGAGTGAGTGTGAATGAAGGTATGGTGTGTGATGGTTCGCATGGTGGTGAGAGTGAATGGTATGATCGTGACTGGTTCGCGCTTGTGTGGATTGTGAGTTCCTATTGAGGGAGTCAATGGTGCTAACTTTTAATTAGTTTTCAACTAGTGTAACTGGCCAGTACAAGTTCCATTAACTAACTAAATCCCTATCTTACACCAATCTAACTAACTCATCTTCACTTGTAACTTAGGTAGCAAGTTCCCAACTGTAGCCACCTAATGGAGTAGGTCATAACCATTGGTTATTGTGTTCATTTAGGTTCTACAACCTTCCACAGCAGGTGATGCAACCATCCCCTTGATAGCTCATGTTTGCCTCCAATTCTAAACCTTTCACGTGCATTCTTCACAAATAGCCTTGGATCCACTTCAACCATAAATCTCAACAACAACTTCTTCCATTCAATTCTCTTCCAGTAGTTCCACACTTGACCCTTGTCTGTATTCACAACTAAAGAAGCAAATTAGAATTCACAAACCTAAGTTATACTATAACTAAAAACACCTAAATGAACTAAACATGTGAAAATTAGATTTAGGCGTTTCATGCATCCTTGAAAGGTCAGCACAAATGTGATTTAATGTTCTAAAACTTTCCTCACAAGTACCATGTCATCTGGATTTGAAAATAAAAAAAGTCAACTATAGTAAACTCTTTTAGCAAAAAGTCAACTCTACAGTTTTTCACTCAATTTTGGTTGATTCAGATTTTCCCCATAGCTTCCTTTCAATATTTGATTTCTTTCCTTGATCTTTTTCCATGCATTAAACTCAAAAACCTCAAAATAGATGTTAGTCACACCAAACTCTTCCTAAAAGCTCCTTAAACTAGACTACAACTAGATCAGCTCTACTTCTAAGCCTTTGTACCTAAACTAAGACCAATAATATGCTATTACCTATTTATTGACCTATATTGCAAGCTAAACTAGACCATACTAACAATACTCCTAATGATTACACTAAAAATACATTAAAAACACCTAATTAAGCCACTTTTGTAAAACTAGCCTAAAAATCTAACTAAACTAATTCCAAGCTAATAACTCCTAATTAACACCTTAAATCTACCCAAAACAATGTAATTAACTAAGAAAAACTCTAGAGATAAGATACTTATCACCTCCTTACACTTAACAATTGCACTCTTGGGCAAGATAAGGAAAACATGCTAGCAAGTTCAAGTTACAAAACAATCAATCATTAAAAGCAACTCCAAACAAAGATTTTCAAGTAGTGAACATTCAAGATTTAATGGCAAAAACAATTTCATCCTCATAGGTGGTGTTTCCACTCTACATTCAAGTGTATATGAACATATTTGCTCTCATAATCCAATCCAATGAACATCTTTATGGCTTTGCAAAGTTCCTAAACAATACCAATCACATGAATGCAAATTGAAGATTAAAAAGACTTATTTAGTGGCTTGTAATGAGGTTGGACTAAGGTTGTGGTATATGAAAGATAAGTAACGCTTGAATCCTGAAATGTGAAGGGAATAAGGGTGGAGAGTGATGATGAGTGCATATTTTTGCCCTCATTTAATGTTTAATTCTAGATTTTTAATTGAATTTTGTTCTTAACAGATTGATTTAGTTGGAATTTGTTATAATTGGGTTTATTGAGCATGAGATACAAAAAGATGTTAAAAATAGCTTTTTAGTTGCATAAATTTTTTTTGGATATTTTGAAGTGTGTTAATGCAGCTACAACTAAGTTGAACTCATGGAGGTGTGGAAATAAATTGCTTAAAGCTTCATGACACCTTAGAGATAAATCCAAGAATAGAAATCATCAAAATCACAAAATTCCAAGTTAAGCATTGCATGAAGAAGGCATGAAAAGCTTCAAAAAGTGAAGAAGTTTGTCTAAGCCAAGCAGAAGAGGGAACGAGCAACAAAAATTAGATCTTGTGGTTTTCTCTATCTTTTTTCCAGAAGAAGGGCTTTGATAATTCATAAATATTTATGATGAAAGATAATTTGGGAAAATATATCTTTAGATATTTTATTTGATATTTTTAAATAATTATCTTATTTAATTTTAACATAAAATATCAAAAGATAATAACTACCAAATCTTTTTAAATATGACAAGATCTTCTTAAATCTTTTTAGATCCACAACAAACAAATATATCTTGAAGATATTGAATTATTTAGAAGATAATTTGAGGAGATTGAAAATGGCTGATTTGGAAAATTAATACAAATATTAGTTGGTGATAATTTATCATATATCTTTAAGTAATTTATTTATTTAATTATATTATATATTGATATTATCAACCAACTATATTTGTCAAATAGTCTATATCTCTCAAAATATTTTTAAATATTTATCTTTATCTTTATTTTAAAAGATATTTGAGAGATGTTAGTAAAAGAAAAGCTCAGTCCAATTGTTATATAAAGAGACCAAGGGAAAGCAAAAAAAAAAAAAAAAGAACAAGCTCAACACTCCGGAATTTAGGAATCCTTTGGGGGCCTAATTTCTTTCTCTCTCTTTTCTTCTTCTATTTTTATTTTATTTTGTATTTCATGGAGTGCTAAACTTCTTGGGTTGATTCCATTGTAATTTCATTATAGATTCTGAGGTTAGAATGAAATAATTTCTTTGTTCTTTTTATTATTGTTGAGGTTTTAATTCATCTATGTCTTTTATCTTTGAATCACATGAAAAGTAATGGTTTTTACATCATAGCTAATTAGTGAGATATTTTAATCTATATGCATATCAATCATATGAGTTCAAAGGTTTTTAATTTTAATTTTACCAATGATTGAGAATGTACTTTGATTAGAGGTGAAAACTTTAACTAGAATTAATAAAAAATGTACTTTGGTTAATTAGCTTTTTGCTTGATTTTAGAGGTAAAAGAATGGATATGATTAAGGATAGTAATATTTAATTAAGAATGTACTTTGGTTAAATTTACTATGATTAATTTACAAAGTTCTTGCTTTTGATTGAAAATTTACTTTGGTTAATAGTGAGAACGCCAACAAATTAATTGAGAATTTACATTGATTAATTTGCAAATATACAACAATAATTAATTGAGCAATAATCTTTAGATAACCGATGATGGATCTATTTTGAAAAAGCAATGAAATTAATCTATTTTCTTTTTTATTATTTTTATCTTATTTTATCTTTTTCCATATTTATTTCTTTCTTTCAAATACTATTTTATTTGACTAACCGTTTTGTATAGATTTTATAAGAACTAACTTGTTAAAAATCAATCTCATGTTTGTTGGGAGACGACTTAGGGTTACTTTACCCTTTCTATTTTCTTGACTACTATCTTAGCAATATTGGAATTGATATAATTTAGTAGTATTAATTTGATCGCGTCAACGACAGTGTTATCAAGTGATGAGTTCAAGTGCAGAATTGTTTTGTTATGCACACTGTTTCCCAACAATTCCACTCAACTTCCTTGCTTTTATTTCCATTTATTTTCTTTTTCCTTTCCTTTTTTCAATTTTGTTGTAGTAGCGCTCTTTTTTGTTTTTTTTTTCTTTCAACTTCGTTCCAACTTTTCACACATAAATAATGTACTCCAAAACACTGGTGACTTAAAAAGTGAGATTAGTATGCTGATACTCAAACAACTATATTTGCTTTTAAAGTTATATTTCCTTTATTCATGTAGTTGGGAGTATATTTAGCATTTTTGAATAGCTTGTATATTTTCGTCGCTACATGTGTACTAAACTTGGGCAGTATCATCATAACTTTAGCTAGGTCAAGTGATCATGAAAAAAAACATATTTCACACATTTTATAATTATGAATGATTTTCCAAATGTTATATAGTATTTTTTATGTTCATAAATAATTGTACTCCGAAACACTTGTGACTTAAAAAGTGCAATTAGTATGTTGATACTCAAACAATTCTATTTGTTTTAAAGTTATATTTCCTCCATCCATGTAATTGCGAGTATATTTAGTAGTTTTGAATAACTTGTATATTTTCGCCGCTACATGTGTCCTAAACTTGGACAATATCATTATAACTTTAGCTAGGTCAAGCAATCATGCACGAAAAACATATTTCACATATTTTATAATTATGAATGATTTTCCAAATGTTATACGATATTTTTTATGTTCATAAATAATTGTACTCCAAAACACTGGTGACTTAAAAACTGCAGTTAGTATGCCAATACTCAAATAGCTATATTTGCTTCTAAAGTTATATTTACTCCATCCATGTAGTTATGGGTATATTTAGCAATTTTGAATAGCTTGAATATTTTCGCCACTGCATGTGTCAGAAACTTGGGCAATATTATCGGAACTTTAGTTAGGTCAAGGGATCATGAACGAAAAACATATTTCACATATTTTATAATTACAAATGTTTTTCCAAATGTTATATGGTATTCTTTATGTTCCTAAATAATTATACTCCAAAACATCGGTGACTTAAAACGTGTAGTTAGTATGATGATACTAAAAAAACTATATTTGCTTTTGAAGTTATATTTCCACCATCCATCTAGTTACGAGTATATTTAGCAGTTTTGAATAGCTTCTATATTTTTGTTGCTGCATATGTCCTAAACTTAGGCAATATCATCACAACTTTACCTAGGTCAAGTGATCATGGTTTGGTGATTGCACAAATTCCAATGGCCACATTGTTCGTCAATGTCATTGTCACATGTTTTGTTAAATGAATGAATACCAAATTATATAAAGTCATATATCAAATCATATATGTTTTTCTTGAGATCCAAAACATGGACATTAGGACTGATAATAAGATTCAAGTGGTGATTCAAATATTTTTGATGGCTAGAAATGAATCTCTTATCGTTCAAAGAGAAAGATCTACCTGCAAAAGACTTTCTAACTCTCAAGTCAATAAAAGAGTTTTAGGATACATGGTATAGTAAGAAAGTGTGTATTTGCATTTATAAAATTTTATAAAATTTTTCGGCCTTGTGAATTATGTTATAAAAATATAAAATATCCAAAGAATATAAGATAATATCAAGAAATATAAGAACTTACCGTTTATATATTAAATTAGCTAGATAATAACAATAACACAATATTTTACCTGGTTAACCATATATTCTATTGATATATAGAATTAAAAGATAATTATAACGAAATTAAACTATCGAGATTTAGTCTTATATTTTATTAATATATGATAACAAATGTCTCTTAGAAAATTATTTAACCACTTCTAGGTCAATAATGTTTAATGGGCCTTGTTGGACTATGCTACTTCATATATTTATTGGGCTAGGTACGTACATAAGTCCCCTAAACTCGAAAGTTTAATTAACATAAAGGAAATGTTTGTTGCAATTGTAACTAACCTTTTGGCCGAGTTGTAGCTGGCTTTATGTTTGCAAGTGGATGGGTCGTTTGACTTTGTAGGTAGATTGGCTATTTGGCTAAGTTGTGGGTGGTAGTCTTTGACCATGAATATTGTCTTGAGCACTTTGAATTATTGACTTAGGCAAGATCAGGTGTCACTTATCTGAGCAAGCTTTGTATAGCTGGCTTAGGCAAGCTCGGGTACAACCTGAGTGGGTTTAACTTGATGCTACCTTCTAGGTAGGCTAAGGTGTTGCTTGAGCGTGCTGAACTTATGCTACCATCTAGGTAGGCTCGAGTGTCTTGTTTGTGGTCTTATGTTATCGTCTGAATAACTGAGGTGTCACTTTTGTGGACTTATGTTATCTTCTAGATTACTTAGGTACTGCATTGGCAGGCTTTAACTGATGTTATTGTCTAAGTAACTCGGGTGTTGCGTTTGTGGGCCTTTATTACTGTCTAAGTAACTTAGGTGCCGTGTTTGTGGGCTTTAAATGACGTTATCGTGTATGTGATGTATGTCATTCTACTCTTTACTTTTTGATCTAAGAGAATTTTCTAAGCTAATTATTATCTTTACAAATCATGCATTTAAAATCTTTTAATAAAAACATAGCATAATTCAATTTTTCTAAATTTGTTGCATTTTGCATAATTTTAGCATTGCATTTTTTTTTACGAGAAAGGTATCCAAGATTATTTAACATGAGCCAAATTGATGGAAATCAAGGACCAGTCTTGGGCGGCCCATTGTAGATGAGAATGACCAACAATTTAAGGAGCCAATTCATGAAGATTGTTAATCAATCAAATTCATTACTAGAAGCCAATTTAGCTAAATTAAAGGCTAGCAAAATTTAAAGAATTAAATACAATATATTTTATGGATTGTTCAAATTAGTAAAAAGTTCAATTGCTCCAATCAATTTTATTCTCAAAGATTTAATTTCAAGAAGAAAATGTAATATATTCTGTGGATGATTCAAATTAGGAAAACACTGAATTGCTCTAATCAATTTTATTCCATTGTAATTAATTTTAATACTGTAATAATGTTTTTGGTCAATCCTCTACAAATAGAGACTTGGAAACAAAGTACAAGACACACCATATGAGGGCAAAAAGCCTCCATTCTTTCTCCCTTATTTTCTTCAATAAAATTTTGAGTTGTATTTTTATTTTGAGTCAAATAATAAGAAGTCTCTACGAATTCTCGGTTAATTCTCTTATTAATATATTTTTCATTTTCTATTTAATCTTGTAGTTTTATATAATCCAAGTTATTATATTCATCCATGCTCTCGCTCTAATCTCTTTTAGCTACTTGTGTAGTCAATTTATTTAAGACTCATTACTTGACTTTATTTTTTATTTTCTTTTTTTTTACCTCTTATTTCACAATTGCATCCACAATTTTATTTTATTATATTCACACCCAATTTGCCAAATTCACTTAGTCATACATCACTCACATCATTCACCACCACATTTAATTGCAATTAGTATAAAATTTGGAATCTAATTTATTTGCTAGTCTATTCAATTCCTCTGATCCAAATTGTTTTAATTAAATTCCATCTATATTCATCTTTTCAGTTTCTTATTATTGTTTAATTATGCATGCATTTAGTTTTTTTTCTATTGTTTAATTCTGCATACATTAAGTTTAGTTAATTTGTTAAATTTTGATAAAAAATCTATTTTATGGTACAATGTTGGGCAAAATTACAGAATTTTCGGTCACTAGAATGAACTTGAAGTCAGTGAGCTTTGGTGATTGTAGCACTAGGCGCCACCCTAAGGTTATTGGGAACTCACTTGACATTGGGTTCCAATGGTCCAAGGCATTGGGCACCACACTAGGACTGTTGGACGCTTACTTGACCATGAACTCTAAAGAGGTATGGTGTTGGACATTGTGAATTTGGTGTAAGACGCCACATGGATTGTAAATTTCAAAGGTCCCAAGAGCTTGGGTGTTGGGCACTAAAAAGTCTTTGCTAGGTGCTGCCCTGTTTCATAGATAAAACTTTGTATTATAGATTTATATGTCATTATCAACAAATAATGTATAACTTATATGTAAAATAGAAGAGGCTTATATTATGTGAATGTTGTATATAGTTCAAATATTAGAATTTTATTTTGATTTGGTATGAATGATATGAAATAAGAGATAATAATTCTTAGAGTGTGAATATATATATAATTAGGTTATTTGATTTTATTCGAATTTTCACAAAAACTTCTAATTTTTATTTGCTCAATTGAGCCTTCCAATCTTTTAAAATGTTCAATTTGGTCCTTTCTATCAAATTGACATTGTAAGGCCCAAATTATTTTGCCCCAATATTTAAGGGTTTCTCTTAAATCAGTTGGGCCTAAAGGCTGGCCCATAGGGTGCCAAAGACCCTAAAGCAACCAAAACCCTCTCATTTTGCTCTTACTTTGCCAATAACCACCTTACACTCTCCTTTGAACAGTTTTCAGAAGCTCTGCTAGGATTTGAGTGAGCTCCCCTATTTTTCCCCTCCGTTGAACGATTCCCTCCAAGTAAGTTGAGCTTTCTGCATTCCCTTCTTTTCTTCAAGCTTTGGTTTCACGCTAGTCTCTGTCATAGCACATTTTCGTTCATCCTTTATTGTTTTCAGTTCCGCTATTTGCTTGCGCTTTAGGTGCTAGTCCGCTAAGGATCTCATTCGCTTGAGTTAGCATTTTCCAGGTAAGAGAAGCTAGAGTCTTTCATATATTCTGTAGATCTACTTGTTTTCATCTTTGTTTCATGTTTGTATGGCTTGTGTGCTACTGTGAATTATGAAAGGCCTTGTTGAGTTGTTTGGATGCGTATGTATGGCTGATGCAGGGAGAACAATGGCGAGTACTGATACTCTCGCCCAAGCGAGCCTGTCTCGCCTAGGCGAGAATAGCAGAAAATGACCTAGGTTACTACTCAAGCTTTCGCTCAAGTTGAGAGCTCTCATTTTGAGTGAGGTATTATCTCGCTCAGGCGAGAGGGGCTCGCCTAAGCAAGAACTCGTGGGAGTTTGATGTGTGCCGCTGCAGTTGTAGCCCCGGCGAGGGACCTCACATTTGGGCGAGGGGTGGTCTCACTCAGGTGAGAAGGGCTCGCCTAAGTGAGAACTCGAGAGATCAGCAAAACCCTCTATTGGTAGTCTTGCCTAAGCAAGAGCCTGTAGCTTAAGTGAAAGACCCCTTTCACCTGAGCGAGGGTCCATGGCTTGAGCGAGACTGGTGCAAGGATTTGCTTGGTGCTTGTTCTTCCCTCTCTTTTTGGTTGGTGAGCACTTGTATGATTATATTACTCTGTTAAAGCATGAATTGGGTGAATATGCATGAGTAAAATGGTTTATGGGTTGTAATTGATATGTTTGACATGATCTTGGCATGTGACATGTATGAGATGGTTGGTTATAAAAGTGACATGGAATTGGTATGAACAATGATTTTATATTGGTTGATGAAACATGATGTTGGTGTGGGCAGGACGTAATTCCACGATAGTTTCGTGGTGGTGCCTCATTGGTCAGGACGTAATTTCATGAATCTCTAGGTGAGATCTCATGGTAGTGCCTCATTGGTCAGTACGTAATTCCACAATGGTTGCATGGTGGTGCCTCATGGTCAGGACGTAATTCCATGACCCCTTTTAGTGGGAGTTCATGAATTGGGTGAATATGCATGAGTAAAATGGTTTATGGGTTGTAATTGATAGGTTTGGCATGATCTTGGCATGTGACATGTATGAGGTGGTTGGTTATAAAAGTGACATGGAATTGGTATGAACAATGATTTTATATTGGTTGATGAAACATGATGTTGGTGTGGTCAGGACGTAATTCCACGATAGTTTCGTGGTGGTGCCTCATTGGTCAGGACGTAATTTCATGAATCTCTAGGTGAGATCTCATGGTAGTGCCTCATTTGTCAAGACGTAATTCCACAATGGTTGCATGGTGGTGCCTCATACTTAGGACGTAATTCCACGAAGTTCGTGGTGGTGCCTTATTATATAATTTAGTAACGATTCAAATAAGGATTGCATACTAACACTCTAAAGAGTCAGTTTGTCTCACGTAAAGCGTATTGACTCAAGTGGTGAGAGTAGCAGGAGGCCTTAGATATTTGAAGGCTAACCTTGTGAGTGGTAGGGTGAAACCCATTGGCAATTGGCTCTGCAGAGCAATAGAGGCCACCACAAGTGCAAACATCCGGTGAATCCGACTAATTATATGTATCCGGATAAGTTGTGTCTTGAGTCTTAGTGTGTTGGTTGCGAGTCATCACATGATTGGTTGACGTATTAATCTTTGACTATCAAATTGTATGTAATGGTATGATAAATCATTTTCTACTCTAGCTTACCATTTCTGCTTGTTTGTATGTTCCGTGTGTGGTTTTCTCTTTTTGCGATGATCATCAATTTATTGGTGTGAGTAGATGCGAGAACTCCTCGTGGTCAACAGGGAAATGGAGATTTCGCTGCATAGCCTATCTGGGTTGGATTTCATTTGTTTGAGTTTTCTTTTAGGGTCGTGGCCCATGTATTGTCTTGTCTTTAAGCTTTATTTTGAACATTGTTGATCCTTTACTGTATTTTGTTACTAGCATCGTTGTGTGCCCTAGTTCATTCCTGGTTTCTTCTGGAACTGTAAGGAGTAGTGTTTATACTCCATGACTTTGCTTCTTATATTATTCTGTGTGACATTTCATTTAATTAAGGGTATTATTTAAATGGGGTGTTACCCACGGGTATCCATTTTTCAATATCCATTTCCTACCTATTGCAGGTTTTATTTGTAGATACCCGTGGGTACGATTTTTGTTGACATCCCTAACAGTAATATGACACGTGGCACTACATGTCGTTGACATTGATCTAACCGAAATGACCAAATTGAACATTTTTAAAAAATTAGAGAATTACATTGAACAAATAAAAAACTAGGAGTCTTTCTAAAAGAACTGAATAAAATTAAAGAACCAAATTAGGTGTTATATATATATATATATATATATATATATATATATATATATATATATATATATATAAATAAGTACAATCAACACTTTCATTCCTCTGTATCTTGATCTTCCTAAAATAAGAGCTTCATCCATGCTTTCTTTCACATAAATCCCAGCACTCATTCACTTCAAGATTGTTTTTCTTATAGAATATGATTGTTGGCTACCCCATTATCTTTGCTTTCATGTGAACACATACAATGTTAAACAATTACTAGACACAAGTTAAAAAATTCAATAGTTTCTTCTTGTTATGTTCAACAACAAATTTTCAATTATAAAAAATTCCTTTTATTTGCTCTAAATAACTTTCAAAAGTGCAAATGCATGTCACGAACCTGGATTTTTTTTATCATCTAAAACCATGAGAATAAGAGTACTTCCATCAATAAAAAAATTCTATTGCAAACCAATTGAGAGGAGCAAAATCATTGGCTAACAAACTCAATTGAACACCATGCTCTTTCCATCGAGAAAGTATATGCTTTTATGGATGTCGCCAACCAATAAGATGAAGTTCTTTACCTACCAAAATGATGACAACCAATAATCAAGACATAAGAAAAGTAAAAGCTCGATAGTGTGAACTGGTTGGTATTAAAATAGTCTGAACAATTAAAAGAGAACATTTTACCCTATCATATAACAATTGTTGCTATTCCCCGAAATTAGCTTAGCAACCCCTACGTGTAAATGTTCAACAGAACACCGCAGTTCAGAAAATATAAAATATACAGAAAGTCCATATCAAATATTTCTAGTAGTTTCTCTACAAAAAAAAAATCAACACGTAAACTAAAGCTAACTGATAAATGGATAAAAGACATAACTTAGTATGTGAGAGTTTTTGTAAGTATTTGTGGAAGTGTTTGAAGATGAGTTTATTGAAAGGAGGGAACAAAATTGAGAATTTGAAGAGAATGAAATGAAAATGAAGAGTATACTCACAGTTTGTTGGATACTAGAGAGGTAAATGGCAAGGGAGCACTGATCTTGACCAGGGCAAAGTGCAGCCATGGTAACATCTATGATTGAAGGAATAGCTATGACACCACCAAACCCAGTTAGAAATTTTGTCTCAAAAAAATGGCTCAAACCTGCTAAACCCTCCATCCCAAAATCTCTTCCAAAAAAATGAAAAACATAAACCTAACACTCAAACTTTAGTTGTACTCAAGAATGCCAGATATTAACACAAGTAGATGTTGTTATATATTTGTTCGGTGCGTTGTTAAGATACCTAGTACACAATTAGAGATGTCAAATAAACTCGTTCCGTGGGTATTGTCTGAACCCGTCCCTGTTTTGTCGGGAAACTTTCGCATTGACCGGGTATGGGTATGGGGAATCCCCGCCATAATACACGTCCCCGCCAAATCTCCGTTCCCGTTTAAATTATTAAAATATTCACAATTAATTAAGTAACCTTTATATATATATATATATATATATATATATATACTTTCTATTTTTTATTTTTTCTAATTATTTGATTTGTCATGAAACTAATTCGCATCTCCAATATATTTTTCATCTCATCATAACCTTTATGTGATTATGTTAAAATGATGTATGTTAATTAAATTTTTTTTATGCCTCACATTTGAATATTTCTATTATTTTTTAATATTTTTATTTATTATATATTTTCCTTTCACATGACAATGTCTATACTCTCAATTTAAGGTAATATAAAAAAAATATTTACTTATTATTATTAATTTTTGTTTAATTTGAATAACGTTTTTGTTTCGTTAATATAATTTTCGTTATTTTTCAACCATTAAGTATATATGTTGATATGTGAAAAGTTTTCTTAGATCTCCAAAGTATTTTTTATCATCATACCCTTAATTATACACTTGATTTTCTTTGTACGATTTCTTTCGATAATCTCTCAAATTATTTCTAAGACACACATTTGTTAATTTTTTAATATTTTTATTTATTGTTTATCTTCATCATATGTAGAATAATATTTCGATATATTCTATCTAATTACTTTTTATTTTCTAACTCATTTTTAATCATACTATAATTTTTTCACTTTAATTGTATAAATAACCTTTATTTACTACAATATAAAAATTTAATGTAATTGCTATGAATATTTTTTTGTCACTATCCAACATATATTGGAGTTCAAAAGATACAAAATCTATGTCAAAATTTTATTATTATGTTTATTATTTATTCTTTGTGTCATTTTGATCAAGTGATGTATTATAACTTTTATTAGTGTATAAAAAGATATTCATAAGAATTTAAAAAATTGAAGTAAACAAACATTTAAAATATATTTTAATTTGAATATTTGTTTTCCTTTTATATATTTTTAAATGTTTTTTAATTTTATTAACCAAGTTTCATTAATGTTTATAGTTTGCAAATTTAATAAATGTTTTGGTTCTTATGAAATTTTATTTGATATTCTAATCTAAAATGTAAACAATTATAATTTATTTCAAAGTATTTGATACAGAAATCATCTTCCTAATATTGAATTGATAATATTATGTTTTTTTTACCATAATTTTTTTTCTTTTATAAAAATTAATATTGAAGTAGTTAGAACGGGTACGTGAATAGGTACGAAATTATACTTATTACTTGGTGGGGATGAGACAAAAGTTTAATACCTGTTGGATTTGAGTTTGGGTATGGGGATGAATTTTTTTTGCGGGGATGAGTATGGGATAACAAAACTCATCCCCGTCCTGTTGCCATCCCTACACAATCAAAACTGCACCGGACAAATAAATCAGAGAAACCCCAAGAACAAATTCACCCTCAAATCAACTCCACTTCCACCTCCAAATCCCTTAAAAAAAACATAAACTTCACTCTCAAATTCATCTAAATCAATCTTCTTTCTCCCTTAAATCATTCTTTCGAAAACAACACACTAAGTCATTCATTTTCATTTTACAGGATGACACAAAAATGTCTTGTTGCAAAAGTCGACGCACAGTATTGGAAGCAAGCAGGTTCCACTCATTTTGGGATGAGAATTTGATTTCGAATTTATCATGAATTTAAATTTTATTTTTACTAAGACGCAGATAATTGTACCATACTTTCATAAAGAAAGGTCCTTTTCCCCTTAGGATGGATGCATTAGATAAAAAGGAAAGTATACGTGAATCTCTCATTTCAAAAATGATTCCCTACAATAAGTTGTTTCTGATAAAATCATAAATTTTTGAGGAATTTTTCGATTATCCCTTATATATAAATATAATATTAATAAAAGATTCTCTGTTACTATATTATAAATTTAATTATTTTTCAATTTGACCGTTTTTCTTAGTTAAAATAATTATCTATAATAAAATTATAATAATTATTTTATTTTTATAATTCGAATAATAATTTTATTATCATAAAAAAAGTTATACTTGTACATGTATTTCTATTATTATATAATAATATAAATATAACAACTTAAAACTGAAAAACCTTACACCTGTGCCTGCATCCTCCGAAACCAACATTCAAAGTTTCCAACATTCCCTACATTACAGGAATATCACTTAGCAGTGTTAAAGGACAACAAACATTATTCTGCTTACTTCATCCTCTTTTCAGGTATTAAGAAAATTATCACAATAAACGTCTAATTTTAATTATTCAGCATTTGCTTTTAGCTAATAAAGTGGACCTATTTAGTATATAATATAACTTTTTTAACAATGTGTTAAAAATAATACAAAATTTTGGATGGAATATATTTTTACTCTCTAATAACTTGTAAATTTTGTTCTTTTGTTCCTAATAACTTTTTTTGAACTTTCTCATCTCCAATAAATTTTTATTTCATTTTTTGGCCTCTAGAACACTTTATTTCACTGATCAAAGTACTATTTAAACAGCTTTTTTAAAATAAAGCGAAAAAAACAAAGTTCATACGATGAAAACATTAAATAAAAATGATTAGAAATCAACAACAAAATTCAATACTTTATCGAGGATAAAAAATACTTAAACCGAAACGTTAAGGATGTAAAAAAATATAAAATATATTAATGAAAGTGAAGATTTAAACTAACCAACCAACCTTTGTGCATAGTCCCAAAGTCCAGCGTGGTAAACAAAGAATGAATAACCAGTATGCTGCATAGTCTTTTCAAGTCCTACATTAAATAGTGAGTGAAACATGTATAAAAAGGAACATTAAGTAAACGCTTGATTTGATAGTGAGTGAAACACCTAAAAGCTATGAGGGAGATTGTAATCATCTCATACCTAATTAACAAGCACTTTATGAACTTGATATTAGACTTTCATTAACAGAAAACATACTAAGACTCCTCCTAACTAGTTCACTAGTTTTTCAACCAAACAAGTGAGTGCTGCCCTATTTCATCATTCAAATTAAGAGCCAAATTGGTTCAAATTGAATTTTTCTAATTACTTTTGCAAAATACACATTCAATCACTGAGGTTTGGCTGGTTGGGAAGTTTGGTTTTGGTGCCTTGACTGACGGCTAAGAATTGCTCCCGATTTTCCAGTTCACTTAGGGAAAAGCCGGACCCAACTACAAGTAAAAGAAAAAGGGAAAAGTAGTTGATTAAGATCTACTTTGAATGAACTTAACAATAAGAATCTTTAAACATAACAGAACCTCAAATTCTGCCCTTAAAACTGTCTAAATAGTAGGAAAGTGTAGGAGATCGTACCTGTGCATTCACAATTCATGTCTGAAGCTTAATCAACTTAGCTGGTTTGAGGAGACAACAGCCATCCATTCTAAGAGAAATTTTATATTACAAATATACTTTATAGAATTTTTGTATGATACTATTTTCATATTCTGGAGACTGGAGAGACAGAATTTCTATTGAGTATTGAGAAAACCAATGTCATTTGTCATATATAAGTAATAAGTGATACATGCACAATTTACTGGTGTATTTGTTGTTATTGTACCGAGAATGAGAATATTCTGTACAGTTAAATCTACACAAGTGACCTAAAACAGACATGAAACAAAACTGGGAGGAAAGCTCAAAGAGAAAAACAAATACCAACAAAAAACTACTGATCCTCATTGTATTGGCACCAAATACTGAACAACTTGAAATCTTTTTGTTACTGCTCCTGCTTCAGCATCAAACAAAGAAGCAAACATCATCAGGCAGGAATATAGAGCAACATTGGCATCGTCTTTCCAATACAGGCGTCTTTAGAGAAATTCTGGCAAAACAGTGGTGGATTTCACTCAAGGGGAGAAACAAACACCAACCCCAGAAATATCAACAGGATTCATTTGACTCCTGCACATAGTAGTCTCAAAACACTGCCCACAACTTCAAGAAGAACTCTGGTTAGACTTTTCTGTACATCTGAAATTACCTATATAAACCTGCGATTGAATAACTACCCTGCCAATTTTAAAACCAGGAAGCACAGTGAATCCCACCTTGGCCCTTCCCTTGTTTGGCCAGGTCAACCTTTTTGTCACATCTTCCATGTATATCATAGAAAATTCCACACCTCTTTCCACTTGAAAAATCTCAACTACGGGTTCAAAGGTGTAGGACAACTTATGCAGTGTCCAAACGGCACTGGCCATTCCAACAAACGCCTCATAAAACATACTCAAGGACCGCCACGAGTTCAACACAGCCTCCTTCTCCTCCAAATTGACAAAAATGGACGACTCCATCGATGGATGGATGAGCCTCTCATACTTGTGCTCGCAGAACCGCGAAAACTCACAACCAGGGTGAATACCCAACAAATCCATGGGATTGCTAGACACATGCTCAAGCAGTTGCTTCAAACAACCGTCTCTTTTGTCCACATCCGAACAAACGTGTTCATTGGACACTGTTTCTTCCATTCCAAAATCTAAGGAGTCAAAACCATGAAACATCCCTAAACAAACGTAGGACAGAAGCGCGTACTGGTTGTGACCTTTCTTTGCATAATCAACATTGGGATGAACCGCGTTGGCTGCTAAGCCCAAATCCCACCCTGCTTTCCTCATCAAACCGATTAAAATCTTGGTAAACCTATGTGTTGCTCTAGAAGCATCATGCAGCAATAAATCGAACACCTTAACAGTTAACAAAACATCAGAAGAGGGGTTCAAAGCGCTAGCACAAAGCTTCTTAGACAAATTCACGTTACCCCTGTGAATCTCGTCCAGTTTGGCTTTCAGGGCTACCACTTCGTCATGCTTCTGCTCCAGCTCCCATTGCAAACGGTTCGAGACGGTGCCGAGAGTTCTCAATTTGCTCTGATTCTCCTCCACTTCGGCTTCCAAACACGAGCCGAATGGAAAACCACGATGTTCGGGAGCCAGGTAAAATTTCTTCAGCTCCGATAGCCTCTGCAGATGCGAAACCAACACTTTGTCTGCAGTGGTCACTTGCTCCTCCACGAACGGCACGTGCGCGCTCTGGAGCTGGAAGTAGGAAGCTTCAAAGGCGGAGACGGCAGCGAAGACCGACGAGATCAGGGCGTGTGCCGTTTCTTTGATCTGAGCTTCGGTTAACGCCGGCGCCTTTACGGGCTCGGGAGATTCGGGGGCAGGAGGAGTGATCTGCGGCGTCGGGTTTCGAGATTCCGGTGGGGATTGTGGAGGCGGAGATTGCGGTGGCGGATTTCGAGATTCCGGAGGGGATTGTGGAGGCGGAGAGCGCGGCGGCGGAGAAAAATTGTGGGATGGATCAGGGTCGGGCTTGATGACCACAACTTTTTGGTCGGGGATGATCTCTTCTGTGGAGTCGAGAAGAGAGAAACCGTCGATGTCGTCAAGGGGAGAAGCGTTTTCGTCGGAGAAGAATTCGAAGGTTTTGGTCTTGAAAGCGAGGGCGAACTTCTGGAACATTTCTGAGATTTGTGGGGGTTTGGCGGAGGAACCATCCATTTCAGGCATCGTGGTTGGTGAAGTAGAAAGGTAGAGGGATTTGGAATGAAAAGGTTCAATTCAATTGTGCTATGGTGTTTGGTGGTGCGGTAACTCGGTGCCAGCTACTGAATGATGGTGGTGGGAATGTGCTTTGGATGTCTTGGAAGAAAGGGCACATGGGGTTAGTTCGGTGCTTTCCTTTTCTTTCAAACATATGTTTTTAATTTCCTCAATGTGGTCTTTTGGGGATGTTGTGTAGTGTATGTACTGTTCTCTCTAGGTTATAACTTTTGAAAGGGGAATTGCATTGTTATGATTCTCGTCAACGGTAAAATGAAGGAAAAGAATGGCGTGCCGGAGGTGGCAATTCGTCTCATTCTGACCGTTAATCTATACTTTTTGCGGAAAGGAAATTAAATATCGGGAGTGATTTCACTCATCTCGATCTTCCTTAGTGTTCTAGTAAAAAAAGTAAGAGCTCGATTAGCCAAAATATTTAGAATTGTGTTGCGTCCTTTTATCCCATTTATGAGATCTCCTTTTATCTTTTGCTTTGAAACTTGCTGAATTTCTATTTTCTTAATCTTCTAAAATCCGTATAATATCTCCATCAATTATCATTCTAAAACTTAATTGATATTTAGCCTCTTCAACATATCGGTCTTTGGTCTATCATTACACAACTCTCTCAGTCTTAACTTGTAAAAAGCGTAAGACTACAGAATTTTCTCCAAACAATAACTCAATCAGCATTTAGGCTCTTCAACAAATCGACCTTTGGCCTAACATCAAATCTCTAAGAATTGATTTAGTTATTTGAAAAGTCACTAGGTACTTTGAGAAATCATCTCAATTTTTAATTCAGTGCCTTGAAAGATTACTAGGTGCTTTAAAAAGTCACCTTAATTTTTAATTTAGTGTCTTGAAAGTTCACTAGCTGCTTTGAAAAGTCACCTTATACTTTAATTCAGTGTCTTGAAAGGTCACTAGGTGTTTTAAGAAGTCACCTTAATTTTTAATTTAGTGCCTTGAAAGGTCACTAAGTGCTTTGGGAAGTCACTTTATATGTTAATGGTTAAAATATCTTTTTGATCCCAATTTTTGTCAAGTTTTGTTAAATCAATCATAATTTTCTTTTGTGCTCAAATAGGTCCCAATTTTTGTCAATTTTATTCAATTCGGTCTTTTTTTGCGAACATCGTTTAAACCATTAACAACCATGAACATTGACTGCCAAGTGTCACTTCGTAGTTTTTCTTTTTTGAATTTTTTGATTTTTTTTGAATTTTTTTAAATGTCCACGTGTCAACCCAACAACATGCCACGTGTCTGAGGTAATGTTTTATATTGAATTTGGTCCTTATATTTGTTATTTTTGATTAATTTAGTCCTAAATTTTTGTAACATGAACCAATTTTGTTCCTCTCCAAATTGAGACCAAATTTAATTTTTATATTAAAATTCACATTTTTAATAAATATACTAAAATTCACATCATTATAACTTTTATATAAAAATTAAATTTGATCCTAATTTTGTGAGGACAAAATTGCTCAATTTTAAACAAAATTGGGACTAAATTGAACAAAATTAACAAATATAGAAACTAAATTGAATATAAAACATTGATTCTAACACGTGGCACGCTTCTAGGTTAACACATAGACATTTAAACAAAATATTAAAAAATATTAAAAAAATAAAAAACCACGAAGTGACATGTGACAGTCATTGTTCGTGGTCGTTAATGATTTAAATGATGTTAGCAAAAAAGGACCAAATTGAACAAAATTGAGCACAAAAACAAAATTAGGACTTATTTGATAATACTTGACGAAAATTTGGATCGAAAAGGTATTTTAACCTTTTTTAATTTAGTGTCTTGAAAGGTCACTAGGTTTATAAGTGCCTTGATAAATCGCCTTTGCTTCTTTGTGAGATGCCTTGATTGATTTCCTTTTTAAATTAATCTTTAAATATGACTACAAAATCAAAGTAAGAAACCCATATATAACTATAACTATAACTATATATATATATATATATATATATATATATATATATATATATATAGAGAGAGAGAGAGAGAGAGAGAGAAAAGTAAAATTGTTGTATCATTTACAACTTGCATTTTACAGATGGGATCTTCTATTTTCTTACTTGAATTTTACAAGTAAGGGATCAACATGTTCCCTATCTACATTTCACAAGAGATCAACATTTTACTTATCCGCATTTTACAAATAGGGTCTTCAATTTTCTTCTTAACTGCATTTTATAAGAGATCATTTTTTCTATCTGCATTTACAATTAGGGTCTTCAAATTTCTTTTCACCTACAATTTATAAGTAAGAGATGGACATTTTCTCTACCGACACTCACATATAGGGTCTTCAATTTTCTTTTCACCTACAATTTACATGAAAGAGATAGACATTTTCTATATCTGCATTTTACAAATAAGTTTTTCAATTTTCTTTTCACCTACAATTTACAAATAAGAGATCGACATTTTCTCTATCTACACTTTACAAATAGGATCTTCAATTTTCTTCTTACCTACATTTTACAAGTAAGAGAACAAATATTCATCTCATTCACATTTTACAAACATGCGATCAAAAAATATTTCTCTAGTTTGCACCTACACCTACACCTTCATCGGGTCAATTTAAAGTAGCCTTAAGAGCATTCTTGAGATTGTTGTGGTTGAAGATTTTATGTAGATTCTAGAATTTAATGGGCCACGATAGATCGGCGTTGTCGTATTGAGGGGTCTAACTTTTGGCGAAGACGTAGTTCACTCCTGCAACTTAAGCCAAATTTAGACAAATGTTTCATCCTTGGATAGGGTGATAGAAATGTTACATGAAACAAATTATTCGAACGATGCCTTATATTCTCATCCATAAGGAGATAGTCCCAATGAAGTACTATGCCCATTTACTATGCTTTGGGTCCAGGCTCTTCAAACACCACTATAGAAAAACAAACAACAATTGAACATTCATGCTTGGTGATTAAATCCTGAAAAATCAAATATAAGGGAAAAGAAAAAGAGAAATAAAAAAAGAAGAAATTGAATAATCCTGAATTGTTGTCCAACCAAAATGAGATTTTAATCGACAATCGATAGTAGGGTCTTGACAAAATTTTGGACATTGCACAACTAATCCAACCATCATACTAATCCAAGAAATCTTCAATCTGACCAAACTATATTCATCCATCAGAAACATCATGTAGTTCGTCATAACTCTAGAATGGCACGTGACAATAGAGTGTGCGCACGTTCCTCACTACTATCCAATTGTATGTGATAATATGCATTGCAAAAAATAAAAATTTGGGCATCAGGAAGTGTTTTACTGACTCCCCACGGCGGGCGCCAAAATGTTCTAGCCAAAAGGTAAGAGGCCAATTAGCCAGAGCATTTAGAGTTGTGTTCTATCCCTTTTTCCTATCTATGAGGTCTCCCTTTATCTTTCACCTTGAGACTCCTTGAATTCCTATCTCCTTAATCTTCTAAAACCATCTCATTACCCATTAACTTTCTCCATTTAACTCACACCCCTTAATATGCCCAAAAAAGTTGCTTGAATAATTCCTTTTAAATTCCTAAATTATTACTCCATTATACTAGCATAATATTTCCATCAATGATCATCCTAAACCTAATCGACATTTAGGCCCTTCAACAGATCGACCTTTGGCCTATCACTCCAATTAGATAGATGAGAAATATTAAGTTTGAATAGTTTTGTAATCACTGCAAATAAATTTAGTTTTCATTTAAAGTTTAAAAAGGCATTCATTTTAAGATTTTATGAAAAAAAATCAAAATAATTCACATATTTATACTCAAAAATAAGGTTTACTTACTATTTTGATTCAATGTGAGGTTGATTCAATATGATTTGGTATTTTTATAAAATTCATTGTCTAAAGAAATCAAAACTATTCACATCTTTATACTTAAAATAAGATTTATTTAGTGTTTTGAAACAATGTTTGTAAGATTGATTCAATACAATTTTTTAGATAGTGTTTATTTCTATTCATTTACTCTTCACATAGATAGAAAGTGACGAGAGTATGACTCCTCATGAGAACATGGAGTAGATAGAAAGTTATGAGAGTATGACTCCTCATGAGAACATGAAGACCTTCCTAGGAGGATTAGTAGGAGCATCGGCGGACCATTGTGTAAACTTAATATTTTAATATATATTATATATTTAATATTTTAATAAAATTTTATATATTTATATTTATAGATGAAGAAAAGTCTTTTTTTTTTCACATTTATTTTTCAACTTTATCTTTTAAATACTTTTTAAATAAAAATAATTATTTTATTAATATATTTTTTGGTGATTATTTATTTAATTTAATATTTTTTATTTGATTATTTTCAAATTTAATTATTATAAATAAAAATTAATTATAATTAAATAAAAAATATTTCATATTTAATTTTATACTTTAATAATAACAATAATTATTATTTTATTATTTTTATAATCATAAAAAAATTAAATACAATGTTTTACTAGTTTATATAAAAATTTTGGAATTACTTTTTTGGTTCCTATTTTTGTTCAAAAATAATAAGTTGGTTCTCATTTCTTTTAGTCTCATTTAGGTCTCAATTTTTGAAAAAATGATGAAATTTTATCATTTTTTTCATTAAACTTATTGAATCGAACCAAAATTTTTTCATCAAAATTGAAGTGGTGAATAAAGATGGTTTATTTTGTTAATGTAATTGATATAATCCTAGTGTAAATTTTGGTGAAAAATTCTTGTTCTGCTTTAAGAAATTATACGAAAAAGATAAAATTGCATCAATTTTTAAAAAATCAGAACCAAATTGAGACTAAAAAATATTAGACGACCAACTTGATATTTTTAGACGAAAAATAGACCAAAAGAGTAATTCAACCAAAATTTGGGCACCCTCAACATATTGGCTGAAGATCCGCCACTAAGTAGAAGCATGACAAGAAGGAAAACTTCTACTACATATTTGACTTTGTTTACATTAGTTTATGTTGATTTTGTTTGTATTCACTTTTATTTGTTTATTTGTTGGTCTTGCTTATGACGCCTTGTAGGAGAGGTGATGCCCTTGTTGGAGACAAAAAAAAGATTAGGCTTAGCACAAATGCATTGAGAGTCTTACATGAAGGTTGAGGAGCAAAGGTTGACCTTTCTAGAAGGTCAAAGGTGCATGGAGAGCCTTGGAGGACAAGAATGTGTAACGCCTTCCACACATGTGTCTCCTTTAGGATGACCTAGTTTCTAGAAGCTATCTTTTGTTTTTTCTAAGAGGTCCCTTCCACCACTTATAAAAGGATACTTCTTTGTGTTGTAAAATGATTGAATATTTTGAGAGTATACATATATTTGATCGCCTTGAGAGTTTAGCTCTCTCTAGAGTGTCTCTTTCTCTTAGTCTTATGAAGTGTCTAGACTCAAGTGGTCTCATCCCCACTTATCTTGGGTGACATTTTTCCCAAAGTGGCATGATTTGAACCTTTATCTCCTTCCCCTTCGAGTCATTCATCTTTTGTTCCATTTCATTTCAAGTTCATGTTATTTTTGTTCCTTTTATGTTCACACTACTTACCTTCTTATTACTTGTGTTTTTGTTCTTTTGTGTGATTTATTCCTATCCTCTCTTCTGAATCCTTGGAAGTGTACCTTCACATTGAGATAACCATTTGGTTATCTTGATATCCAATGAGAATCTTCCTTGGGTTTTCTTCACTCTAAACATAATAACTCTAAGAAATAAAATGGATGCACATCATTTGGTAATCAGAGCTTAGGTTATATGATATATGGTGCTCTTTCTTGTGCTAATCCTTGGTTGTAGCTTGTTTTAGTTCGATGGATCACTTGCCTTGGCTAGAAGTGTGTGGTTTTGAGCCCAATTCAAGCTTTGGCATGAGGTTTGGGTAATCGACGTTAACCTTCTCACTACAAGAAAAAATGTATTTAACTGGGTTATATTTAGCGTTTTTGGGAGTTTTTTAACCTCAATTAAGTGTTTTACCTGCGATTTGTCTTTCTCCAGGTAAACCTAGCGTCATAAATGGATTACTAGCAATTTTTACTAACCCTTGGAAAAGTATAATTTACCTACGGTTTTCAAACCCCTCTTACTTCTTTATTGTTTGAAACGTCTAATACTTTCCTGCGATTTGAAACCCCCATGATTTCCCCATGATTTTAAAATCCTTGTTACTTTTCAAGGGTTCTTAAATCCTTGTTACTTTGTGATAGTTTTTAAAATATCTATAATTAACACAAATTATATAATTTAAAATAAAATCTCATTCATATTTTATTGAAAATCTCAATTACAAATAGACTTTATTGAAAAGGAAAAATCAAAGAGTAACGTAAATAAAAACCATAGTTTTCAATATATATATATATATATATATATATATATATATATATATATATATATATATATATATATATATATATATTTTAATAAAAAAAACGTAAACTCAAACAATAGTTTAAACATAGTCATAAGTTCAAAACATGTTATCATAAAATATTATACAAACACCAATGAACTCAACTTCAGGAGCAAATTTGTAATTGTTGCACGCAACTTACCAAAGCAGGTCTTACTTCCCATTACTCTCCTTGGAAGCTCCGGTGAAGTACAAGGTGTCACTTCCCATTACTCCCATTAAAAGCCCATGCGAAATACATAGGTGTCACTTCCCGTTACTCCCTTAAAAGTCCCGACGGAGTTCATCTTCGGTACAACTACGCAGAGTTACCATTTACTACCTTTCACCAAGTCACCAAAAACAAAGATGCAAGAAGATAATAAAAGAAAATTTTAAGCTCCCCCTACCTCTTACTTTTCATTTCTTTCTTCTTCCCCATAAAAACTTATCTTTAAAACTTTATCCCTTCTTCCTTGAGTTCCCAATGATTCCATTAAGACTCCCTTTAAACCTTGTACTCCTACATATTTATAAGCCTAATATTTTTAAGGGAAAATACTATATTTTATTCTCAGTTATCTAATATGTAACAATATTTCAAGATATCTCAATTATCATCTCTAGGTTTTGTCTACTAATATGCAAAATCGATAGTGAAAGAAACCTCAAACCCTAAAAACATTAAAAAGAAGCAATCTTTCTATAACTAATAAAAATGGGGAGACAAACAAAGGTGAGGGAGCAAATAAGGTACAAAGGAGAGGAAAAACAAAAGTTGGGAAGAAACGACATTAACGGCTAAAAGGCTTTGCTATGTCTATTGTAACACTCTTTATTTTATATTAATTATATTTAACTTTCTTGTTTAAATATGTAGTAAGAAATAATTTTATGATTTCATAAGTAAATTGACAAAGGGCTTTGTACAATGTAAATGATGATTTTTTTGAGTGCCAACTACTTCCTATTTTTGAGTTGCCTAAGTAAAATTTTGATTAAGGCTTCATTAATCGATAGATTAGGCAGAAAATTTTATAGAACACTCTTAAAACATAGTTCTTCACGTTGACCGATAGGATTTTGAATTGGAAATTTATGGAAGGAGCAGTAATTCCCACACTTTAGTGTAAAAGTTAGGTCTCCACATGCTGTCTAGTTTTGAGTTGCCTTGGTAAATATTTTATTCTCACTTGTTAACCGTAGGATCGGGATGAAATTTTGATACAAAGTTCTTAACACATATTACTTAACTTTAACCATTTGGATTTCAAATTAGAGGTATGTGATTGGAGAAATAATGTTTTTATTTTGAACTGGTGTCACTTACGTCCTGTTTTGAGTTATTCAAGTAAAACTTCGATTCCAATTTTATTAACTATTGGATTGGGCTCACATTTGTCTGAGATGTTCTAGAGACATAGTGCTTTAGTTTCATCGTTAGGAGTTACAAATATAGGTGTGTGGTAAGAGATATGAATTTTACAGTTTAGAGTAAGAATAAGTCTTCTAGAAAGTCAACAAGTCTTGGAATTACCATGAAGTTGCCAAATATGGGAATTTTGACCAAGCTTCTCTATATGGTCAATAGAAATTTACCCTCACTAAGGAATCTCATAAATCTACCATCAATTCATCCTTATCCATTTGTCCAAGGTTTCTCCTATAAATAGGACTTCATTTCCCACATCTTCTTCACAAAAATCCTACAAATTAGAGAAAGAGAGGTCTAAACTCTTGTGAAACAATTGAAGTAGGAGGGGGAATATGTAAGACCCGAGAAAATTAATTAATTAATAAATGTGGGTAGTGGGAGCCTTTATGACATTTAATGCTAGCTTCTATGATGTGGAAAAGTACTAGCTTAAGTGGTTGGGAGTACTTGTTCATATGGAAAGGACTTGGGTTCAAGTCTTATGTACACCAATTGTATGTTATTTTAATGAATTTGGTTGAATGGTTGTGCATTGACTTTGATAACTGTGTGGTTGTGTGTTTGAATCTTGGCCTACGCAAAATAAATTTCTTTTTACCAAAATTCTTTTTGGCATGAATGTAAAGGCCAAAAACCCTAGCTGACAAAGGGGTAACCAAAAGGGCTGGAAAAATAACTAATAATTAATCTTGAATGGCAATTAAACACATTTTTATGGCAATTTCGTTTTTGGCTATTAAACACCATTAAGGTAGAGTTAAGAGGGCTAATTGAGGGAGAGAGGAAGAGTTTTTGAGACTAGACATTTGAGAGCATTGTAAGGAGTGAAATTCTAGAGGAAAACAATGGTTAGTGAGTGCAACGTAGGAGCTGAACTAAACTGTAGGAGAGCCAAGAGAAGCCATTGTTGATCAAGGAGAAACAATCACTTACTCAATTTTTTAAGCAAGAAATCCAAGTTAGGGGAGTTGAACCACATTAATTTTATGTTTTTGATTAACTGCATGATGTATAACATGATTGTGTATGACTCTTCTCTGTCATTGTTTGAATTTTTTGTTTTTGGAAATTTTTCAGATACCGTCTAACGGGCCTTCAAAGCCGCTAGGAGACTCATGCCATTTTTTTGCAAAATTTTAGGTTCCTGAGTGGAACCACCTGACGGTACGAACTGGCCGCCAAGCTATGCATGTGCACCAACCCAGTTTTTGGGTTCTGTTTGAGCAACCTGACGGTGATGAGCTCCCGCCAGGCGATGCGAGCCAGTTGGTACAATTGTGATGTTTTGGGAGTTCTTGGCTGATTCTAATGGTAGGAAAATGATTACTAATGGAGAATGAAATTCCGATTGTAATTAATTGGTAAACTGCTTGGGCATTTGGGATTAATTGGATGAAAATGATAGGTATGTATTTTGAGGTTTGAACATTTGGGGATTTTGAGTTTTGGAGTAAATTACGTAGACACAAGTGATATAATTCTGCATATTGGAAGCCAAACATTATTAGTAATCATAAGCGTATAATAGAAGTGCATTGAGTGGAAAATGGAGAGGATGGTATGAACTGAGGTTTCTCGCAAGTGTAGGGAGAAATTCTGGTATCTTCTAGAATTGGTTGCACCACCTGGCAGTAGGCTATGTGCCGCCAGGCGCCGGCACGGAGAGAGTGATTTTGCATGGCTATGAGGAGTAATGATTGGTTTTAGATTCTTGTGAATCAGATTACTGCTAAATGTGAATTTGAGAAGATTAGTTGGACAGAGGTCTAGGGTGATGATATGTATAAATTACTAGTATGGATTTATGTTATGATTAATGGAAAGGGAATACCATGACAGTGCAGTAGAGGTTACATATTAAATATGGAATAGCTAGACTAGAGGCATACTACAATATAAAAATGGAATTGTCTACACAGAGTTGAGTAAGTGTACATGAGGTATAATTATAGGCTTGAGTGTAATGGACCTATTATTAGTAATTGGTTGGAGATTGAGGTAATATAGGGAAATAGGTTGGTATGCAGGTAGTATGAGTTGGTTATGGCACATAGTGAATAAGTAAAGTTGAACTTAAGCAAGTTTAGTTATTGGTGCATTTGGATTGGTAAATCTAAATGGGAATGGGAACCTTGATAAGAAGCTAAAGATATGAGAATTGACTCAATGAACTTGGTGGGAATTACTATGGATTTTGATGCCTAGATTGGGGGTTACAAGCTATTTTGTGTGCCTAGAAATCAGTACTGCATAGGTACTTGTGTAGTGTCTGGCGATGGTGTTTGATCCACCAGGCAAAAGCTACCAAATTTGAGGAGTACTGGAGTGTGCAACGCCTGATGGTGAGGGTCATTTTGCCAGGCGATACTTGTAGTGGCAGTGGCTTTTAAGATGCTTGGCGCCTGGTGATGAGTTCAAATTTTTGCCCTCATTTAATATTTAAATTTGGGGATTTAATTGATTTTTCTGTTCTTAAAGATTGATTTAATTAGGATTTGTGATTATTGGATTTATTGAGTAAGTTTGGTAAA